>Ga0209068_10000209_pt1:32500-35134 | contig 35134 bp, 27 predicted proteins | sample ColStrG_CSR_2012_FD_187200 | JGI IMG/M metagenome (GOLD analysis project Ga0209068, IMG submission 187200) | Freshwater sediment microbial communities in response to fracking from Pennsylvania, USA - Cold Stream Run_MetaG_CSR_2012 (SPAdes)... | ecosystem: Environmental > Aquatic >...
GGGAAAGGTGAAAAGCACCCCGACAAGGGGAGTGAAATAGACCTGAAACCCGATGCCTACAAGCAGTCGGAGCCCGCAAGGGTGACGACGTACCTTTTGTATAATGGGTCTGCGACTTAATCTTACGAGCAAGCTTAAACCGATAGGTGTAGGCGCAGCGAAAGCGAGTCTGAACAGGGCGTTCAGTTCGTAGGATTAGACCCGAAACCTGTCGATCTAGCCATGACCAGGTTGAAGGTGCGGTAACACGCACTGGAGGACCGAACTCACGCCTGTTGAAAAAGTCGGGGATGAGTTGTGGCTAGGGATGAAAGATCAATCAAGGCAGGAAATAGCTGGTTCTCCGCGAAAGCTATTTAGGTAGCGCGTCGAGCGAATACTCCAGGGGGTAGAGCACTGGATGGGCTAGGGGTCCTTACCGGATTACCAAACCTAACCAAACTCCGAATACCTGGAAGTACTACTCGGCAGACACACGGTGGGTGCTAACGTCCATCGTGAAGAGGGAAAAAACCCTGACCATCAGCTAAGGTCCCGAAATCGTGGCTAAGTTGGAAAGGATGTGAGAATCCCAAAACAACCAGGATGTTGGCTTAGAAGCAGCCATCATTTAAAGAAAGCGTAACAGCTCACTGGTCTAAATAAGGGTTCTTGCGCCGAAAATGTAACGGGGATCAAGCCACGTACCGAAGCTATGGGTGTGCAGCAATGCACGCGGTAGCGGAGCGTTCCCTAAGCCAGTGAAGGAAGACCCGCGAGGGCTTCTGGAGGCATGGGAAGAGCGAATGCAGACATGAGTAACGACAGGAGTGTGAGAGACACTCCCGCCGAAAGTCCAAGGGTTCCTGCGCAATGTTAATCAGCGCAGGGTTAGCCGGTCCCTAAGGTGAGGCCGAAAGGCGTAATCGATGGGAACCACGTTAATATTCGTGGGCCAGTGGAAGGTGACGGATCGTGCAATTTGTCAGGGCTTATTGGATTGCCCTGGCTTAGAAGCGGTCCCAGGAAATAGCCTCCACATAGACCGTACTCGAAACCGACACAGGTGGACTGGTAGAGAATACCAAGGCGCTTGAGCGAACTGCGTTGAAGGAACTCGGCAAATTGCTCCTGTAACTTCGGAAGAAGGGAGCCTTCATTCTGGGCAACCAGTATGAAGGGGCACATAGCAGGGGGTAGCGACTGTTTACTTAAAACACAGGGCTCTGCGAAGCCGCAAGGCGACGTATAGGGTCTGACGCCTGCCCGGTGCCGGAAGGTTAAAAGGAGGAGTGCAAGCTCTGAATTGAAGCCCCGGTAAACGGCGGCCGTAACTATAACGGTCCTAAGGTAGCGAAATTCCTTGTCGGGTAAGTTCCGACCTGCACGAATGGCGTAACGACTTCCCCACTGTCTCCAACGCAGGCTCAGTGAAATTGAACTCCCCGTGAAGATGCGGGGTTGTTGCGGCTAGACGGAAAGACCCCGTGCACCTTTACTGCAACTTTACATTGGCATTCGTGTCTTCATGTGTAGGATAGGTGGTAGGCTTTGAAGCAGGGGCGCCAGCTCTTGTGGAGCCGAAAGATGAAATACCACCCTTGCCGTCATGGATGTCTAACCGCAACCCGTCATCCGGGTTCGAGACAATGTATGGTGGGCAGTTTGACTGGGGCGGTCGCCTCCCAAAGAGTAACGGAGGCGCGCGATGGTGGGCTCAAGCTGGTCGGAAATCAGCTGTCGAGTGCAATGGCATAAGCCCGCCTGACTGCGAGACTGACAAGTCGAGCAGAGACGAAAGTCGGTCATAGTGATCCGGTGGTCCCGAGTGGAAGGGCCATCGCTCAACGGATAAAAGGTACGCCGGGGATAACAGGCTGATGACGCCCAAGAGTCCATATCGACGGCGTTGTTTGGCACCTCGATGTCGGCTCATCGCATCCTGGGGCTGAAGCTGGTCCCAAGGGTTCGGCTGTTCGCCGATTAAAGCGGTACGTGAGCTGGGTTTAGAACGTCGTGAGACAGTTCGGTCCCTATCTACCGTGACTGTAGGAGAATTGAGAGGATCTGACTCTAGTACGAGAGGACCGAGTTGGACACACCTCTGGTGGACCTGTTGTCGCGCCAGCGGCACAGCAGGGTAGCTATGTGTGGTCGGGATAACCGCTGAAGGCATCTAAGCGGGAAACCCACCTCAAAACAAGTTCTCCCTTGAGAGCCGTGGAAGACCACCACGTTGATAGGTCAGGTGTGGAAGCACAGCAATGTGTGAAGCTAACTGATACTAATAGCTCGATCGGCTTGATTGCTCTCATTAGTCGTGCTTGCTCGCGTTCTCGCGAGGCAAACATGCAGAATAGATTGACCTCATAAATCTTCGTCTCACTCCTTTGCTGGCCTGGTGATAATTGCGAGGTGTCTACACCCGATCCCATCCCGAACTCGGCCGTGAATCGCCTCCGCGCCAATGGTACTGCATCAATTGTTGCGGGAGAGTAGGTCATTGCCAGGCCTGCCAAGGAGTGACGCGAAGTATCCGCCGGGTAACCGGCATCGTCTCGACATCTCCTCTTTACAGACGTCATCAACCCCCCGGGCTTCGCGCCCGGGGGTTTTTGTTTGTGCGGGCAAGCGCGGCTGCGTTCGAGGGTCAGG
>Ga0209068_10000210_pt1 | contig 35104 bp, 26 predicted proteins | sample ColStrG_CSR_2012_FD_187200 | JGI IMG/M metagenome (GOLD analysis project Ga0209068, IMG submission 187200) | Freshwater sediment microbial communities in response to fracking from Pennsylvania, USA - Cold Stream Run_MetaG_CSR_2012 (SPAdes)... | ecosystem: Environmental > Aquatic > Freshwater >...
TCCCAACCGAATGACCGGCAGCGTTCGTTGCACGCTGGCGGAGCTGACGATCCGGTCGTTGATCAACAAGATGCGGCGCGCATATTTGAGGACTTCCTCGCCGCACGCCGTCAGGTTCACGCCGGCAATGTTCCGCTCGATGAGATCGGCGCCGATCAGGGATTCCAATTTCCTCATATGCGCGCTGACCGCGGGCTGGGTGAGCTCGAACAAATGCGCGGCTTTGGTGAAGCTGCCGAGCTGATAGATGGCGACGAATGTCCGCAACAGATCGGTCGGGATGTTGATCTTGTCGCTGGGACCCACGATTTTCGGGCCGACGGTTTTTTCGCGCACCGGCTCCAGGTCCGCGACGTGGGCGCCTTGGCGCCGTCGGGTTTTACGCATGAGATGATCCTCGGATCAAAGCTGGCGGCGCAAGTCGGCTGCGGACGCCTCTGGGGTCCGCTTCAAGTTGAAGGGCGAGACGAAGCGCCCCTCCTTGTCCATCAGATAGGTGATGGCGGTGTGGTCCATGGTGTAGCCGCCGCCGTCGAGCGGAACCTTCTTGAAGTAGGCGCGATATTCCTTCGCCACCGTGGTGATCGAGGGCAGATCGCCGGTGAGAGCCGACACATGAGGATCGAAGCTCGACAGGTAGTCCTTGAGCACCTCCTGCGTATCTCGCTCCGGATCGACCGTGATGAACACGGCGCGGGTGCGGTCCGCATCGGGGCCGAGCGCGGCCATGATTTGGGAAATGTCGAACAGCGTGGTCGGGCACACGTCGGGGCAATGGGTAAAGCCGAAGAAGATGAGCGAGGGCCGGCCCTTCAAATCCGCCTCGGTCACGATGCGTCCATCCTGATCGGTCAGCCGAAACGGGCCGCCGATGGCGGCCGCCTGCGGCGCGCCCGGCTCGGCCCAATGATTCCGCGCGATCAAAATGACGCCGAGGCAAAGCACGAGACCGGCCAGGAAGGCGCCGAGAACCATGAAGGTGCGGAGGTGTTGATTGGTCATGGTCGGTCGCTTCGCTCCATTTTTTGCATTATTGCATTTACGGGCGGAAAACCGGAGGCCACCCCGCCTCCGCGGGGGCGGGTCTTTTCCTGAAAATGCTTATAAACAAGCCGCGATCCGGGCCAGGATCGTCTCGTAGAACACCGCAGTACCGTAATGGGCCCAAAGCGCCACGGTGCCGGCGAGCAAAAGCACCACCCCGGCCGTCACGACCGCCAGTGGGCGGGAAAAACGGGGTGCGGCCACGCTGCTGTCGGGCACTGGGGTTCCTCGAGCCTGCATACCCCCACATAAGCCCGATGCCGCCTCCGAACAATACGGCATGAAGCCTTCAGGCCGCCCCGGACAGGACCTGGCCCTTGATCGGGCAGTTGGCGGATGCGCCTGCCGGTGGCCGTTGTGCTCGGGGCCGGCCGCTCGAACAGCACAATCTTGCTGATATTGCCCTCGTCTCTCGGCGGAAGACGACTCGCGGCCAGCCGTGATGTTAAGGCGTTGCGTCGCCGTAGTCACGGACCGCCTGGCTCTCAGTAGACCATCCGGCCGTTGTCGGATCAGCATTCAGTGCTCGACCGGATCCGCGTGCGCACGCGCCGCCGCAACAACGATCACCACGACTGCGAGGATAAGTCGCATCGGCCCGCCCCCTCCACTCACCGTTCCGCGCTGCGACAGTACCCACCAAGGCGCCAATTTTGCGACCGGCTCACGCGGGTTCGAAGGGCTGTTTCTGTGCATTTTCTAGGCTTCCGAAGGACCGAGCAGTTTGCTATCGTCCACTGGGGAATGTCGTTCCAAAGGGGAAACGTCGGTCAGGGGGGAAGCCAACAGGGAGTTCACCCATGGTGTCCCCATTGCAGAATCTGCTTGCTGCCTTGGAGTCTGACCTCGATTGTCCTGGAGCTTCGCAGGCGCCGGGCCGCAAGCACGGGCATGCCATCATGGAGCATCGGCCCGACGAGACTGCCGACGACAATGATCTTCAGCGAATTGAACGCAGCCTTCAGTGGCTGAAGCGCGAGCGCATGATCGCTGCACTCGAGGCGGGGCTTCATGGCCGAAATCAGAGGCGGAGGCTCCCTCGCGCGGGCCAGCTGCTTCTGCGATCCGGCATTCCTGTGAACACCGAACATACGCATCGGAAGCGGGCGACATCGACCATCTGGCTGGCGCCGCCGGTCGCGTCCGAACGCCTCCAGATCCTGGTTGCAAGGAGGCCCCATTCCTACAATCTAAGAGGGGCGCTTTGTCTCTTGATCGGGAGCGTCGTCGCGGGATCGATCGCCTATCATGTCTTGGTGGGAGGGTTGTTCTCGGCGTTGGTGCCCGCGCAAGCCGCTTCTCTCCAGACGCGATGATGGCGCCATCGCTCGAAGATCGATAGATGCAAAGGGCGTGGCGAAGCCGTTCGCGGCTCAGCGCGCCTGGAAGCCACTACACCCAATTCGCATTGTGTTCGAAGACCGAACAGCCACCCATCCGATGACCGTATCGTTCGCTTCTGCGATCCAAACCTCGCTCTCCCGGAACCTTTCTTCCATTCCCTGTATGGTCATCGTCGCGGCCCAGGCTTCCGACTGAGCGACGGTCATCCCGTGAGGGGCAAGCTCGAGGATGGATTGTCGCCGCAGCTCCCAAAGTCTGGGCACATCGTCGAGCGCAGCCTTCCTGAATCCAGGTTTCATCTCGCCACGTTCGCGATTTCCTCAAAACCCAGTTCTTTCAAACCGAGACAGTGCCGAACGCGCGCCCGTCTCGGCACGCTTCAAGCAAGCCGCGAAGCTCACTCCGCCGGCCGCAGCTGCCCAAGATCGGCCTCGTGCTCCTCCTGCTCCTTCGCGGTCCGCCGCCGCTTTCCGAGCTTGCTCAAGTAAATGTAGATCACCGGGGTCGTATAGAGCGTCAGGAATTGCGAGAGCAGGAGCCCGCCCACGATGGCGATGCCGAGCGGGCGGCGCAGCTCGGAGCCGGGGCCGGTGCCGAGCGCCAACGGCAGGCCGCCGAGCAAGGCCGCCATCGTGGTCATCATGATGGGACGAAAGCGCAGCAGGCAGGCTTCGTAGATCGACTGCTCCGCCGTGAGATCGCGGACGCGCTCGCCCACCAGGGCGAAGTCGATCATCATGATGGCGTTCTTTTTCACGATGCCGACCAGGAGGATCATGCCGATCAACGCGATCAGCGAGAAGTCATAGTTGAATACCCACAACGCGAGGAACGCGCCCACGCCGGCCGACGGCAGGGTCGAGAGAATGGTGATCGGATGGATGAAGCTCTCGTACAGGATGCCGAGCACGATATAGACCGCGATGATGGCGGCGGCGATCAAGTAGGGCTGCGTGGCGAGCGACGTCTCGAAGACTTTGGCCGAGCCCTGATAGACGGCGGTGAGCGCCGCGGGCTTGGCGCTCGTGCGTTCCACATTCGCGATCGCGGTCAGCGCGTCGCCGAGCGAATGCCCCGGCGCCAGATTGAACGACAATGTCACCGAGGGAAACTGGTCCTGGTGATTGATCGTCAGCGGCGACACCGATACCTGGGATTTGATCAGTGACGACAACGGCACCATTTGTCCGGTGAGAGTCGAACGGACGTAGAGCTTCTGGAGCGAGGACGCGTCTTCCTGGAAGCCGGGGTCGACCTCGAGGATGACCTTGTGCTGATCGAGCTGTCCGAACACGGTGGCGACGTGCCGCTGCCCGAAGGCGTCGTAGAGCGTGTCGTCGATGGCTTGCGGCGTGATCCCGAAACGGCCGATGGCGTCGCGGTCGATCTTCATCATCATGCGCGGAGCGGTGGCCTGCAGATCGCCGGTCACGTCCGCCAGCTCCGGCAGCGCGGCCAGCTTGGCCAGCATGATGGGCGCCCACTTGAACAGCTCGGCGACGTCGGGGTCCTGCAAGGTGTATTGATATTGCGTCTTGCTGACACGGGCGCCGATCTGCACGTCCTGGCGGGCGTTGCCGAAGAACGCGATCCCCGGAACCTTCGCGGTTGCGCGTCGCAGCCGGCCGACAGCGTCGGTCGCGGTGCCGGTGCGCTCGCCGAACGGCTTGAGATCGATCATCATGCGGCCGGTATTGACGGTCGGATTGGCGCCCACCCAGTAATACACGCTCTGGACGTCACGATCCGCCATCACGATCTTGGCCATTTCATGCACGCGCTCCACCATCGCGGCATATGAAATGTCCTGGCCCGCCTCGACCGTGCCTTGGACGACTCCATTGTCCTGTTGCGGGAAAAACCCCTTTTTGATCGTCATGTATGAGAAGACGGTGGCCACCATGGTGGCGGCCATCAGGCCCAGCATGAAGACACGGTGGCGCAGCGCCCAACGCAGCGAGACGGCGTAGAAGGCGAGCGAGCGCTGGAACGCCACATCGAGATACTCGACGACGCGCCACTCCCGCTCCCCCTCCCGGTGCGGCTGCAACAGCCAGCCGCACATCATCGGCGTCAGCGTCAAGGAGATGACGCCGGACATCAGGATCGCAACGCTCACGGTGACCGCGAACTCGCGGAACAGCCGTCCGATCAAGCCGCCCATGAGCAACAAAGGAATAAAGACCGCAATCAGCGACATGGTCATCGACAGGATCGTGAAGCCGACCTCGCGCGCCCCGACCAGCGCCGCCTCGAGTGGACGCTTGCCGCCCTCGATATGGCGGATGATGTTCTCCACCATGACGACGGCGTCGTCGATGATGAACCCGACCGCGATGGTCAGCGCCATCAACGACACGTTGTCGATGGTGTAGTTGAGCAGGTACATGACGGCGCAGGTCGACAACAGCGACACCGGAATGGTGACGCTCGGAATGAGCGTCGCGCGGACGTGGCGCAGGAACACGAACATGACGAGCACGACCAGGCCGATGCTCATGGCCATCGTGACCTGGACATCGGCAACCGAGGAGCGGATCGTAATGGTACGCTCGCCGAGAACCTTCAGCTTGATCGAAGGCGGCAGCGCGCTTTGCAGGCCCGGCAATACGTCCTTGACGAGCTGCACGGTCTGATTGATGTTGTAGCCGGGCTGCTTGTGGACGTCGATGATCACGGCCCGCTGGCCCATGAGCCACGCCGCCTGCCTGATGTCCTCGACCCCGTCGATCGCCCTGCCGATATCGCGAACCCGCACCGGAGCGCCGTTGCGATACGCGATGATCACGGATTCGAATGCGGCAGCGTCGAAAATCTGGTCGGTGGTATCCAGCGTCAGCGATTGCTTGGCACCGTCGAGCGTGCCCTTGGGAGAGTCGACCGTCGCGGTTCCGATGGCGGCCCGAATGTCCTCCAGGCTAATTCCCATCGCGGAAGCGACCATCGGATTGATCTGGATCCGCACCGCCGGCTTCTGCTGGCCGTGGAAATCGACCTGACCGACACCGGTGACGCGGGCAATGCGCGGCGCCAGGTAGTTCTCCACGTAGTCGTCGACCGTGGAGATCGGCAGATCGGTCGAGGTCACGGCGATCGACATCAGCTGCGCATCGGCCGGATTGGCCTTCTCGTAGGTCGGCGGCGACGGCAAATTCTTGGGCAGATCGCCGCCGGCGGCGTTGATCGCGGTCTGCACGTCTTGCGCGGCGGCGTCGATGTTGCGGCTGAGATCGAACTCGACTTGAATGGCGGTGTGACTGAGCGAGCTGGTGGAGCTCATGGCGGTGACGCCGGAAATCTGCGACAGCTGGCGCTCGAGCGGCCCGGCCACGGACGAGGCCATGGTTTCGGCGTTCGCGCCCGGCAGGTCCGCGGATATGCGAATTGTGGGAACGTCGACCTGCGGCACGCCCGCGATCGGCAGCACGAAATAAGCGACCAGGCCGACCAGCGTCACGCCGATCATCAGCAGCGTCGTTGCGATCGGCCGAACGATGAAAGGAGCGGAGATATTCATCGGTACATCCTGAGCCGCAAGCCGTCAGCCGGGTGATTCCGCCGTCTTGGTGAGCACCTCGACGATGCTGCCCGCCTCGATCCGATATTGGCCGTCGGTCACCACCAGATCGCCGGGCTGAAGACCGTCGGCGATGACCGCCGTCGTCTTGTTCACGACGCCGGTCTTGATCGATCGCTTCTGCACCTTCCGATCAGCCCCGACGATGAACGCATACGGACCGTCGGGCCCGTATTGGACCGCGGTGACCGGCACGGCGATCACGTTCCGGAGAATTTCGATCTGGACGCGGACGTTGACGAATTGCCCCGGCCACAGCACTTCCTCGGCGTTGTCGAATATGGCTTTGTAGTTGATGGTCCCGGTCGTCGCATTGATCGCATTGTCGATGACGGAGAGCTTGCCGGCGGCCAGGTCGCGGCCATTGGAATCCTGCGCCGTCACGTTGACGTCGCCATTCTTCAATTTGGCACGAATTTGCGGAAGCGAGTCGGCCGGCAAGGAAAAAACGACGAAAATGGGATGGACCTGATTGATCGTGACGACGCCGGTCAAGTCCGCCGCGCGCACGATATTGCCGGCATCGACCAGCCTGGTTCCCGCCCGTCCGTCGATCGGGGCGCGGATGTGGCTGTAGTTCACCTGCACTTGCGCGCTGTCGATCGTGGCCTGGTCGGATTTCACGCTCGCTTCGAGCTGCGCCACCAGGGACTTCGCGGTGTCCAATTGCTGCGTGCTGGTCGCCCCGGTCTTGGCGAGCCGGGTCGCGCGATCGAGATCGAGACGGGCATTCTCGAGCAGCGCTTGATCCTTGAGCTTGTTGGCCTGCGCCTGCGTCAGCGCGGCCTCGTACGGCGCTGGATCGATCTCGACCAGCACATCGCCGGCATGAACGTCCTTGCCCTCGGAGAAGTTGATCTTGACGATCTGCCCGTCCACCCGGGATTTCACCAAGACGCTGTTCAGGGCCTGCACGGTGCCCAGGCCGGTGAGCTCGATCGGAATATCCGCGCGTTCGACCTTGCTCGCGCTGACCGGTATGGCGGGCGCGGCAGCACGTGGGGCGGACGGCGCACCGGAAGACCAATATCCTCGGACAAGCCCAAAATAGGCCACGCCGCCGCCGGCAACGAGAACCAGCAAGATCAGCAGCCACCTGCGCATAAGCGTCCGGATGCCCCCGCAAAAGCTAACGAATACAGCAATTCGGTGAGTCTTGCCAATGGACGGGTGACGCGCGCGCGGCACCCTTTGGGGCCCCGTCGACGCCTCGGCGGCAGTGTGTGCGGTGCAAAATCGGTTGCGATCGGAACGATTCGAGCCACGGCGGCGGCGCGGACATGGCCCGATCGCCGGGGCGCGAGGTTAAGGTTACGGTTTGATAAACGTCCCGGCTTCGAACCCATCATGGTACGCGAATACAGCGTTTTTATTGGATTTTTGCCATGTCGAAGATCGAGGCACACGGCTCCCGGCATAGCTCGGACTGGAACGATGCCTGGAACGTGGTTTCCCAGCTGGCGGCGGCGCGCGGCACGACGCTAAGCGAGCTCGGCGAGGATGATCGAAATGCGGCGATCGCCTCCTCGATTGTTCTCGAGCCCGGCGCTGCGATCATGTCGGCCCCCTTCGTCCCGATCGCCCCCGATCAGCTCGCCCGCGACATCGCCGAAATCGAGCGGGCCGCCGCGGCGCTGCGGCGGGCGGAGCCGGCGCTCGAAGCGCGCGCTCCCGACCCGCAAGCCGGCGGCGAAGCGCGGCCGTCGCGTTCCATTTGGCCTTTGGTCTGCGTTATTTGGCTCACCGCCCTGGCGGTAGTGGCCTGCGCGGTCGGCACGATCGTGCTGCTCTTGGGCTAGAGCGGATTCACCCTAAAGTCCGGCGAGCGCCTTCTGGTAGTAGGACAGATCGAGATATTTCTCCGGCGCGCCGGGCGTGGCGCCGGTCCAATCGGCGCGCAACTTGAGCACGTTCTTGAAGCCTTCCAAATCGAACTTGGCGTCCCGGGCCATGCCGTCGGCCGGATCGGCCGCGACCCCATAGGTCGCAGCCGCGATCTCGGGCGGCAGCTTCAAATTGTCGGCGAAGAGCTTGATGGCTTCGTCCTTGTTCTTCGGATCGAGCGACCAGCGCAGGCCTTCGACGTAGGCTTGCAGGTATTTCACCAGCACGTCGGAATTGGCCTTCGCCCAGGAACGCAACACCGCGCCGCCGGTGGCCTGATAGGCGCCGAGCAAATTCGCCGCCGCGCCCAGATCCTTCATGCCGCCCTTCATCGCCAGCAGCGAGAACGGCGGATTCATCATGGAGCCCGAGACGGTCTTGTCCTCCTGCATGGCGGCAAGCCGCTTGATGGTCGCCCCGACCGGCTTCACCGTGTAGTCGCCCTTGCTGACGCCATTGCGCTTGAGAATTTCGTAGAGCTGGAAAGCGTAAGCAGTGTCGGGCGCATCCACGGCCATCGTCTTGTCGCGCAGGTCGGCAAAGGAATTGATGTCCGGCTGCACGATGACATGATTGAAGCTGTTGTCGCCGCCGCAGATGATGGCGATGTCGACCTTGGCGACTTCCGCCATGGCGACGGCGTTGTCGATCCCGGCATGAATGATCTGCCAGCGTCCGTCGGCGAGCCCGGCGCGCTGCTCGTCCGACGACGGCGCCATCTTGATATCGACCGCAAGCCCGCGCTTGGCGAAGAAGCCCTTCGACTGGGCGGCGAACAGGGCCAGGTTCTGCATGCCCGGGAACACCATGATGGTGAGCTTGCCATCTTGCGCGCGCGCCGGGCCGCCGGCGAGCGCGAGCGCGGCCATCATCGCGGCCACCACCGCCGCAGTGGCGAAACGACTGATCGTCATTTTATCCTCCTCGACACCGCTCGACTTTGTCCGACCTTGCCAAGACGCGATCTGGAACGGCCTGAACGATAGCATGCTGCCGGGGCACGCAGAAGCGCGCGTCGGGAGCCTGGATATCCGCTCTCAACGCACCCTGACAGCACCGGTGCAGCGCGGTACACTTGGTTCGACAACATGCGCGATGCCGCGAAGGCAACTGGCGAAGAGGCGCTCATGAATCGACGCGAATTCCTGCAATCGTCCGCCGCCGCGGCGTGGAGCTTCGCGCCAGGGATTGGAATAGGGATCGCGGTCGCGGCGGGCGAGCCCGGCGTGTGGCATCAGCGACCGCTGCGCATCTATCATCCCAATCCGCGCGAATTCGAGCTGCGCACGCTCGACGTGAAGCGGTTCGTGGCCGACTGCGCCGCAACCGAAGCCGAAGCGGTCGTCATCAGCGTGGGCGGCGTCTACGCTTTCTATCCGAGCGCGGTGAAGTATCACTATGTCAGCAGGGTCGTGGGCGACCGCGACCTCATCGGCGAAATCGCCACCGCGTGCCGCGCGCAGAACCTGCGGGTCATTGCCCGGGTCGATTTCGCCAAGGCCCGCGAAGAGGTGTGGCGCGACCATCCCGGATGGTTCCGGCGCGACTCCAAGGGCGCTTTCGTGAAACGCGACAACTATTATGCGGCCTGTCCGTTGGGCGGTTACCAGAATGCGGAATTCGCGTACCCGGTCATGCGCGAGATTCTCGAGCGCTATCCGGTGGACGGCTTCCATCTCAACGCGGGAGGATTTGACGGCTATTGCTACTGCCCCAGCTGCGTGGCGGCCCACGAGGGCAAGCTGCCGGTGGATGCCGACCAGGATCCCGCCGCGTGGCGGGCGTTCCTGCGCTGGCGACGCGAGGCCATCAGCGGACAAATGGCGGGCTACTACAATGTGATGCGGGCGGTGAACCCGCAGTCCTTCTTCATGGCCGAGCTGTGGGGCGAGGAGCGGCCGGATTCGGCGCTCTCGGCCGGCTACCATCTGCCGTCGCTGGTGCAGCACGATTCCTTCAGCCAGCTTCTGTTCACATCGGGCGAGCTGCGGACCGCGCGGGATTCGCGGCTGTGGGTCGGTCTCTCCGCCGACCACGCCCATGGGGCGGGCGGACGGCCGCTGATCAACATCAAGATGGAGATGCGCGATCTGCGGCTGAGCCAGACGTTCATGCCGCCGGACGAGTTCACCCGCTGCGCCTACCAGGCGCTCGCCCATGGGGCGGGGCTCAAGCTGGTGACGCTGGCCATTCCGGAGCGGGTGCTCGATACCCGCACGCTGCCGCGGGCAAGAGATGTCTTCGCCTTCATGAAGCGGCAGGAAGAGGTCTTCGATTCCCTGGAGCCGCTGGCGTCAACCGCCTTGGTGTGGCCCGAGGGCGCGCTGCTCGAAGGAGCGGCCATGGCCGGCAAGACCGCCGAGGCGCTGCGCTTGGAGGCGCTCGGCCTCTATACGGGATTGCGGCTGCGCCATGTTCCGCTGCGCATCATCTATGACGAGCTGATTTCGCCCGAGCGGTTGCGCGGCTTCGAGGCGATCGTGCTGGCAACCGCGGCGTGGCTGACGGAAGCCCAGGCGCAAGCGCTGGCGGCGTGGGTGCGTGCGGGCGGACGGCTCATTTTGTTCGATAGTCCGGCGGCCGACCCGGCGGGATTTCGTGCGTTGCCGCGCGCCCTGACCGAGCTCATCGGCGGCACCTGGACTCAGACCAGCAAGCGCGCCCGCTACACGGCGCTGGTGGCACCGGCGCCTCCGGCGAACCTGCAGGGCCTCGGACCGTTGCCGCTCACAGCGCCTTACCGCGAGGTAAAGGCGGCCGCGCCAGCGCAAGTCTGGTATCGGGCCGCGCATTCCGATGATGCGGCGGCGCCCGAGGACATCGAGGATTTGCGGGTGGCGGAAGATCCCGTCATCGTGCTCGCGGCGGCCGAGAAGGGCTCTGTTTTCTACATTGCGACCGGCTTCGGCCAGATGATCGAGAAGCTGGGGCACGGCGATTACGTTGCCCTGCTCAATACGATGCTGCGGCACGGCGCCGCCGCGCCGTCCATGCTTGCCACCGACGCGCCCGGCACCGTGGACGTGACGCTCGCGCGCTGGAAGCGCGGCCAAGTGGTCCAGATGGTCAACAATACCGGGCCGGCGCCGCTCGATGCCGTCATTCCGCTCGGGCCGATCGAAACGGAAATCGCCTGGGAGGGCCCCGCGCGCGTGGAGCTCGTCGCTCCAGGTGCCGCCGGGCAGGTCTTGGCGACAGAGCGCAAGGGCGGGCGGCTGCGTTTCACGATCCCGCACCTGGGCGCCTATGCGCAAGTCGTGATCACGGGATAGAAATCAGGGGATGAAAACATGACAAAGCAGACAAGCGTCATCACGGAAACGGTTGGTATTTCTCGCGATTTGTCGCGCCGTGATTTCTTCGTGACCGCTTCGGCCGCGGCGGCTGGTGGTCTTGCGCTGGCGAACGGTCCGGCGCGCGCCGGCATCATCAGCGCGGATTTTACCAAGCTTCCGCCCTACGGCAATTCGACGCTGCCGCCGGGCATTCGCTCGCGCACGGTGAGCAACGTCAACGGCCTCACAGTGCACATGCTGGAGGCCGGCTTCGAGACACCGGACCGGCCCGCGGTGCTGCTGCTGCACGGCTTTCCGGAGCTGGCCTACAGCTGGCGCAAAGTGATGCTGCCTTTGGCGGCGGCCGGCTATCACGTCATCGCTCCCGACCAGCGCGGCTACGGGCGCACCGCCGGCTGGGACGACTCCTACGACGCCGATCCCGATCCCTTCCGCATTCTCAACATGGTGCGCGACGCCGCCGCGCTCGTCTCGGCGCTCGGCTACCGCTCGGTGGCGGCGGTCGTGGGGCACGATGCCGGCTCGCCGGTCGCATCCTGGGCGGCCCTCATCCGGCCCGACATATTCCGCTCGGTGGCGCTGATGAGCTCGCCGTTCGAAGGCGCGCCGACGCTGCCGTTCAACACCGCCAACGGGGCGGCGCCCCCGCGCCCGGCCGTCACCGAGGCCGAGATGAACGCCCAATTGGCGGCGCTCGACCGCCCGCGGAAATACTATCGGGAATACAACCGCACGCGGCAGGCCAACGACGACATCATGAATTGCCCGCAAGGCCTGCACGATTACTTCCGCGCTTACTACCACTACAAGAGCGCCGACTGGCAGGGCAACAAGCCGTTCCCGCTCAAGGACCGGAGCGCGGAGGAGATGGCGAAGATCCCCACCTACTACGTGATGGATCTCAACAAGACCATGCCGGAGACGGTCGCCGCGCAGATGCCGTCGGCCGCCGAAATCGCGGCCTGCAAATGGCTGACCGACGCCGAGATCGACGTGTATGTCGCGGAATACAGCCGGACCAGCTTCACCGGCGCGCTGCAGGGATACCGCGTCCGCCGCGGCTCCGATCCCAAGAGCGCCGCCGAGCTGCGGACATTCGCCGGCCGCACCATCGACGTGCCGTCGTTCTTCATCGCGGGCAAGAGCGATTGGGGCGTCTACCAGACCCCGGGCGCGGTGGAGACCATGCAAAACAAGGCATGCACCAGGATGGTCGGCTTTCATCGCCTGGATGGGGCCGGACACTGGGTGCAACAAGAGCAGCCCGAGCAGGTGAGCGCGTTGCTCCTGCAGTTCCTGCGCGATCCCGCGCAGGGCGACCGCAAACTTTGACCGGAACGACGTGCTGGATCACGTCTCGCTGGGTGTCAGCGACATCGAGCGCAGCCGCCGGTTCTACGACGCGGTGAAGACACTACAACGCGGTGAAGACGACACGTGCGGCCATGGTTCGAGACGCGCGGGCGTTGCCCGCGCTCCTCACCAGGAGGGCTGAAAGAGTCAAAATCCCTGTACTGAGGCGCTAGGGACAATTGTCCCTTAAACAAAAGCACTGGTGATCCGGAATGCTCTGATACGGCCTTGTGTCCGGCGTGCAATTGAGCGGTATGCCGGTATAGCAAACGAAACGAGCGCCGCATCTCTTCATGTAGCCTGCTTGCACATATCCTTCCTGCGGAGCGGCTCGGCCGATCTTGCTCATAGACTTTTGAGCTTGCTGCGCCACAGCCGGGACCGCAATCAACAGAGCGGCCACAAGACCGCCCGCGCGAATGAGAAAACGCATCGCTCTCTCCTCCAAATGTCGAGCTGCTTTGATCGAATCCCAAATTCCTATCGCCGCGGCGGAGCCCGTCACCGTTGCGCTTGCCCGAAGTATTTCAAGTCCGGCGGCTTCTGGCCCTTCTTGGCCGGCATCAAGAGACCGTCGGCACCGATGTAGTAGTTGTCGTTCTGGATTCGAACATGCGGATTGTTCTCCGTGCAGATCGCCTCGAGCCAATTGGGCCTGGGAACGGGATTGCGGGCGTATTTCTTGGTGACGGTCCAGGGACGGGTCAGCGCATGGTCGAACGTAGTGATCTCGTCCCACATCAACATGCGATCGTTCTTGTCCAGGTAAAGCCGTTCCCTGACGATGGTCTGGTTGTCGCTGTGCAGAGGCAAGCCTGAGGTATCGTAGGCGCGCGGCCCCTTCATGCCGCGAGTTTCGATCTCGAGCGTGTCGAAGCGCCCTGCGCCCTCGCTATCGACCCATCGGCCGATCGAATAGCCCGCGAAGGTCGGCTCGATCTCGTCCGGCCAATCGCGACCGTCGGTATAGACCCGGCGATTGTCGTGGATGTGGCTGAGCAGGAAGAAGGTCGTCGCCGGCGTGATCACGATCTCCATCGACTCGAACACATTCATGGCGCGCGGCATGCCGGGCGGCAGGCACATCCACGACGGCTCGGTGCCCATGCCGCCGGCTTTCTGATCGGCGAGATTCCAGTCGAAAATCGCCTGATATTCCGGCGTCAGCGGCGCCTTGTCGCCCGGCCGGACCCAAACCGGCCGCTCGCCGGGTGGCCTTTCCCATTTGCCCTTCCAGTCCGGATACTTGGATTCATCAAACGCCTGCGCGCCGGCGGCCAGCATGCACAAGCCGGTCGCCAGCGTCATCGTCGCGATCCAACCGCGATAAGCCATGATGGTCCTCCTGCCTTTCCCGACGCCGGCCTGAAGCCCGGCGGGCGATTTTTTCCGATTGCGGCCGTCACTTCTTCGCCTGATCGAAATAACGCAAATCCGGCGGCTTCTGGCCCTTCTTCACCGGCATGAGATAACCGTCCGCGCTCAGCATGTAGGTGTCGCCGCCGATGCCGACGTGCGGGTTGTTCTCGACGCACACATCCTCGCGCCATACGCGCTTCGGGTTCGCATCACGCTTGTAGCTCTTCATCGCCGTCCACGGTCGGGTCAGGGCATGATCCTCGACCGTGATCTCGTCGTGCAAAGTGTTGGCATCGGTCTTGTCCAGATAGATCCGCTCCCTGATGACGCTCTGATTGTCGGGATGCAGCATCAGTCCGGTGTTGTCGTAGACCCGCGGCCCGTTGAAGTTGCGGGTCTCGACCTCGAGCGTGTCGTAGCGGCCGCTGCCGGTCGTATCGATCCATTTCCCGACGGAATAGCCCGTGAAGGCGGGGTCGGCGTCAGCCGGGAAGCCGCGCCCATCGGTAAAGATCCGTCGATACGAGTCGTTGCCGTCGTCGACCAGCATGTAGGTGGTCTCGGGCAGGACAATGATCTGAAGCGGAGCGTAACCGTTCATCATGGCCGGCATGCCCCACGCCAGGCATTTGTAGACGGTGTGATCGCCCTGCCCGCCGGCGGCCTGGTCGGCCAGGCTGGCCTTGTAAAGCGCCTGAAATTCCGCAGTGAGCGGCGCCTCTTGGGTGAGACCGCGCGGCTTGCTGGTGTCGAACCGCGGCGCGCCAGCAACGGCGCGCTCCCACGCGCCGTTGAGATCCGGGTATTTTGCGTCGTCGAAGGCCCGGGCGATTCCGCCTGTGGCCAACAGCATCGCAACGATCGCGATCGCCCCGACAGGACTCCGTGTCTGCATGATTGTCATCCCTCGATGCACATGATAGGCGCGCTGAAACCCGATAGGCGCGCTGAAACCCGCTTGCCGGCGATCACGGCTGCGACCGGAAAGAGCCGCTGCGGGCCGGTTCGCATTTGGCCTCCGCCGCGTCGCGTATCGATCGCTGACGCCATCCGGCGCGGTCCATGGATGGTGGCCGCCTCATATCGGCATGTCAACAACCACCGTTCGGGTCCGCACGCCGTCCTCCGTTGCGCTCGAAGAATTCAAAAAAACGCGCGTCCGCCGTGGTCGTCATAGGCCGAAAACCTCGTCGCCAGCATAGCCTTACCGCACTGCAACCTGTGGGCTGGCACTTGTGCGGCGGCAGTTCGCGTTCGTGCGAAACCCGGGGCCGGAATGGTCGGGTGTGGCGGAGGTGCCGGCGGAGAAGCGGCGAAATTTCCTCAACATGTGCGGAGCTGACAAGGCTCGAAAGCGGCCTAGATCCAATCGACAACGGTCATCGGCTTGACATTGGGCGTCGCCAACTTTTGCGCAATCGATCCGAGCTCGGCAGCTTGTTTGATGATCAAGCCGAACTGCGCGCCCGCCTGAATCGTCGACAACTTGACAAATTCGACCGGCGACTTTGCCCTTCTCAGCTGCTCAGCGTATTTCAACGTTGAGCTCATGTTGGCTATCATGAGTTCGAAGACCTTGGCCCGAAACTCGTCAGCGACCGCAGCCGGCGCAGTCTTGTCGGCGCTTTCACGATTCGCCTGCCGCAGGCTACGCGCAGCAATCTTTTGGTCTTCATTCAAGGGATCGTGCCTGATGTTTCTTCTTCGCCTGTCGGATGCTTTGAATGGTCGCCTGTTTTGCCCGGTCGCCGGCGCGGGTCGGGGCGTCGGCAACGGTCGCGCCACAATCGGCACCTCCTCGAGCGCGCCGCCTGCCGGTAGGGCGAATTCTACGAGCGAGCGACGTGCCGGACGCGAAGCGCTAGCCGGCCGCCTTGATTGCGATTGGCGCATGGTCGAATGATTCCGTCGTTAGCGTCTTCCATACCCACCGCCAAAGGCCGCGGATTTCCTCCGCAGCCTTGCCGTGGGAATCGAACTCGGTGACCCCCAGGCCGGCTCCCAGGGCGTCTTGATGGTCGTTGCGCTGGACGATGTACGGAAGCGCGAGCGCCCCCGCCGCATAGAGAGCAGCCGCGGCCTCGCTGACCCGATAGCTGCGTGCCGGCGTCTGGTTGAGAATGAAGGCAAACCGCTTGTTGAGCCTGCGCACGGCAGCAAGCGTCGGCAGAGCGGCCTCGATATCTGCCGGACTCGTGCGCGCCGGGATCAGACACAGATCGGCTGCTTCAATACCGCTGAGGGTCACCGCATTGTCCGTGGCCGCAGTGTCAACGACCGCCACCGTAATGCCATTCCGCTGGAGGCCGAGCACGGCGCGCTCAATTGCCATGCCGCCGCCGGCGCGTTCGATGCGAGGTTCGGGATTGGTGCGGCGCCGGCCCCAATTCGAGAGCGTCCCCTGCGGGTCGGTCTCGATCATGCCGACACGATGGCCGTCGTCCATTGCCGCAACTGCGAGCCCAATGGCAAGGCTGCTCTTGCCGCTACCGCCCTTTTGGGTCGCCAACACGACTACGTACATTTGCGCAGCCTTCAACGGCGAATCGCGGAGCACAAATAATTTTCATGTGAGTGTATCAACACCGTCAGCGCGTTTTCAATTCAAGTCAAGTCAATAACACGAGCTCATACTATCCAACGCGAAGGCTCCACGCACAGGCGGTTCCGGAAGAGGCTCGTCCTCAAGTCCGCATCAGCGCGCGGAGCAAGCTGACGCCGCGGCGCGGCAGGAGGGGATGGAATCCACACCTGCATTATGGTCATATCCTGCAGACCGGACGTGAATTTACGGGCAAGTTGGCCGATCAGGTGACCGCGGGCTCGATCGCGGCCCGCAACATTTGGGAGGACCTCGATGACCAGCACGGAAAAATTGGGGCGGCGCACCATTCTCAAGCAAATGGCGTTGGTGGCGAGCTCCGCCGGGCTGGCGCCCGCGCTGCTCGGCGCCGGAACCGCAACGGCCCAGACGCCGCAGGCGGCGAGCCAAACGCCGCAGGCGGCGGCGCATCACGACGCGGAAACCGCGCACGAAACCGAGCAGCTCGCCGCCTATGCGGCTGCCTTGCGCTACGAGGACCTGCCGCCCGCGGTGGTGCAGCGCGCCAAGGATTGCATCGCCGATACGGTCGCGGCCATCGTGTATGGCGGTGAGCTGCCCTGGAGCAAGATGATCGTCGCCTATGCGCAACGCACCAGCGGAACCGGCAAGTGCAGCATTCTCGGCGCCGGCGGAACACCGGTGCAGGCCGGCGCGGCGGCGCTCGCCAACGGCGCCATGACGCATGCCTTCGAGCTCGACAGCCTGACCAAACCCGACAGCGGCTCGCATCCGGGCGCGACGGTGTTCACCGCGGCACTGGCGGTCGCCCAGGACCGCGGCCTGTCCGGTCGTGAGCTCGTGACCGCCTTGGTGGCAGGCTCGGAGACGATGTTCCGGATCGGGCATGCCACCAAGCACACCAACGAAGCCCGCGGCTTCCACGCGCCCGGCACCACCGGCCCGTTCGGAGCGGCGGTCGCGGCCGGCCACCTGATGGGGTTCGATGCGCCGAAAATGACCAACGCGCTCGGCATCGCGGGCTCGTGCGCGGGTGGGTTGCTGGAATTCGCCCATGCGGGCAACGGCGCCATGGTCAAGCGCCTCCATATGGGGCGCGCGGCCGAAGGCGGCGTGCTGGCGGCCAGCCTCGCGGCCGACGGCTTCACCGGACCAACCAGCGTGCTCGAGGGCCACTACGGATTCCTGCGGGTCTTCTGCAATGATTGGGACGTGTCGGAGCTGACCCGCGGCCTGCGCACCAGCTACTTCACCCTCGACATCATGCTCAAGCGCTATGCCTGTCACATCACGGCGCATAATCCGGTCGAGGCGGTGCTCGATCTGCGCAACGAGCACAAGTTCACGGCCGCCGACGTGGCATCGATCGACGTCGCCGGAAACGAGCGCATGGCGGAGACCAACAATATCCCGGCGCCCGGCGACGTGATGCTGGCGCAATACTCCATCCCGTTCAGCGTCGCCCTGTCGCTCTACCGCGATCCGATCGACCCGCGCTCGTTCGACGACAGCGCGGTGCACGATCGCGCCATTCTCGACCTCGCGGCGCGGACCAAGTTGAGCGTAGTGGCGGCTCAGGACCGCCGGGATCTCGCCGTCACGGTCACGGTCCGGCTCAAGGACGGCCGCGCCGTCTCACGCCGGGTCACCAGCTTCAAGGGAACGCCGGAGCGGCCGCTCGGGCGCGCCGAGCTGCGCGAGAAATTCCTGCTGCTGACCCAGCGCCTCGGCAGCGACCGGATGGCGCCGCTGTTCGAGCGGCTGCAAAGCATCGAGAACGAGAAGGCGCTCGACTGGCTGAACGTTTGACGATCGACTGCCCGCCGCCGCTCAGTAGGCATTGCGGTAGGAGGCGGGGGAAATCACGGTCCGGATCAGAATCTGGAGGTCGAGCAGCACCGACCAGTTGTCGATGTAGTAGAGGTCGTGCTCGACCCGCCGACGCATCTTGTCATCGGTATCGGTTTCGCCCCGCAAGCCGTGGATCTGGGCCCACCCGGTTATGCCGGGCTTGACGTTGTGGCGGCGCGCATAGGTGGAGATACGCTGCTCGAACTCGCGATCATGCGCCAGCGCGTGGGGCCGCGGCCCCACCAGCGACATGTCGCCTTTGATCACATTGAGCAACTGGGGAACCTCGTCGAAGTTGCAGCGGCGCATCCAACGTCCCATCCGGGTCACGCGCGGATCATGCTTCTTCGCCTGGCGCACCACCGCACCATCTTCGCAGGTCCGCATCGACCGGAACTTGATGATCTGGAACGGCTTCTGGTTGAAGCCGAAGCGGCGCTGCAGGAAGAAGACCGGCCCCGGACTATCGCGCTTGATGAGAATGGCGGCGATGATCAGCACCGGTGTCAGCACAAGCAGCGCGATCGAAGCCAGCAACACATCGAATGCCCGTTTCTCCAGCAATTCCAGGCCCGAGAGTGGCATACGCCGCAACTGCAGACTCGAGATCGAGCCGACCTTCAGGAGCTGGACCTGCTCGAAGCGATCCAGAATGTGCTCCGGCCCGAGATGGACCTCGACCGGCAGCTTGCGCAGCGTGTCGGCGCAGCGATCGATCGTGTCCGTATCGTGCCAGGGCATGACGAGGAGAATTACCTCGGGCTGCAGGACGCGGGCGCCGGCGATCACCTGCTCGAGATCGCGCGCCAGCGCCTGATCCCGCGCCTGCGGCGGAGCTTCTGGTTCGGCTTGCGCCAGAAAATGACAGCCGACGATATTGATTCCGAAAGCCCGCGGATGATAGCGCGTGACGAAATCCTCGATATGCTTGCCGGTGCCGACGAGATAGATGCGCTGCGCCGAGATCAGCCCGGTCCGGCTGCCGACCACGGTCATCCGGACATACGCGTAGCGGAGCGCCAGCAGCACGCAGATGGTCAGACCATAGAACAGCGCAATCCAGCCGCGCGAATAGATCATCGTGATCTGGGCCAGGAAGCCGAGCACCAGCAGGCCGATGAAGGTCACATTCCAGAGCTGGATCGAGCGGCGCAGGTGCGGCTTGAAGACGAAGAAATTCGGCAGGCTGTATTCGCCGCGAAACACATTCGGGATCACGAAGACGATCGCGGTGAGCAGCCCGACCTTCAGGTAGTCGATCGATTCGCCGGCATATTGGTGAACGATCAAGTGATAGGACGAGCCGGTGAGCCACGACATGGCTACAATCGCTGCGAAATCGGCCAGCAGGAATGCGCCCAGAATGGTGGTCCGCGTAACGACCGTCCAGCGGCGCAGAAACTGGATTGTGCCAATTCGGGAGGTCAGGATTTGGGGCTGGTGAAAATTCATGGCCGGTTTCGATCGTGGCTCGTTGCTGTGCGATCATGCGCACTGCACCTGTGCGAGATCGGAACAATCGATTGCATCCACGATCATTGCAGCGAGAAGCGTGCCAGCGTCGGGGCCGCAGCCGCCACTGCGGCGATGCCCCGGATCCGAGAATGGTTAAGGCCGGCTCAGTCGATCCAACCGAGCATTCAGGAATGAGTGCCGCGAATCTCCACCGCAACGAACGCCGGACGGGCGCTCGAGCGGACCATCGGAATTACACGTGATCCGGAAGGGAGAGGCCGGTTCGCGGTCCGGGCCAGGACGTCAGCCGAATGGGGCGCGTGCTTTATTCCGATGAGCACTTGACGTCGGCCACGTAGCAGTCGCACTCCTTCGCCGGACCGTCGCTGATGACTATTCTTCGCGCTTTGTAGCTCGCGCATTCCTTCTGCGCCCATCTGGTGACGGTGTCTTCGCCTTCATTGCGAACAAACGTCGCATCGCTTGGGCACAGCCTTTGCTCTTGTCCGACACAGAGCCGGTACGCCAGCAGCTCCGGCTTTCCTTCCAAGCCGTTCCAATAAGTAACGGCGGCCCACAGGGTCTCCGCCAAGACGATGCAGCCCAGCACAAACAAAAATTTCGCGCGCCGACTTCGCGCAGCGACCCAAGACAGCCATCGCTTGGCGGTTGAAGGCACGGGTTTGGTTCCATTCACGGCTCGTCTCCATAGGGCCGTATTCGCCGGATTCTTTTGTGACATATTGCGCTAGCTCGACGGTGGGCACCTTCCGCCATCGGCTTCGCTGCCCGCTCCCCGACCGACCCTATCTCTACCACCCGGGCCCAATCACCTGAAGAGCGACGACGTTCCCTGTCGGCGGGCGAGGAATCGTTTTCCGCTCGGCCAGGCGCCAGAGTGTCGAGGCCGGCACGGCGCCTGGGAGGGGCCTTTAGGATTGCCGGCTGCCCGGCCTAATGCGAGATCATCCAGGGTCGGCTCGTGGGGAAGCTTTTCGTACCGTTCTTGCCACGCTTGGTGGTGCGCAACGATTTTCCCGCGCAGCAGCCGCATCCCGCGCCATGCGCCTTCACGTCGGAGAGACGCTTCGGCGCGGATGCGCTGCGCTCGTTGGTCGCGTGCGCCAATCGGCGCTCGCCCGACATCGTTGCGCAATAGGGCGCGGTCAGGAACGCGCGCGGCGCCTCCTTCCGGCATCGCGGACATTCGTGGGGCAGATCGCATTCCGCCATCGGCCGCATCCACGTGAACGGCCCGCAGGCGGGACAGAGATAGTCGTAGACTGGCATGGGCTTTTCCTCGGGCTTCCCCTCGATCGATCGCGCTCCTGCCGGCGAAAAGCGCGGGGGACAGCAAGGCACCGCCCCCCGCCGGTCGCCGGACGGAGGCATTACTTATCCGGCGACATAGGCATGGGGACGCCGCCCTTGACATGTTTGATGGGCCCGGCCGCGCTCGGCATCACGTCGAAATCGAAGATATCGGTCGGAAGCCAAAGGGTGGCGCAGGCGTTGGGAATATCGACGACGCCCGAAATATGACCCTGGCACGGCGCCGTTCCGAGAATCGCGTAGGCCTGCGCCCGCGTATAGCCGAACTTGGTCAGATATTCGATGGCGTTGAGGCAGGCCTGCCGGTAGGCGATATGCACGTCGAGATAATACTGCTTGCCCTGCTCATCGACCGATATGCCTTCGAAGATGAGATAATCGTTGTAGGTCGGCACGATCGGCGACGGCTTGAAGATCGGGTTCCTGATTCCGTATTTGGCGACGCCGTCCTTGATGAGACCCACCTTGAGGTGAAGCCACCCGGCCATCTCGATGGCGCCGCAAAAGGTGATCTCGCCATCGCCTTGGCTGAAGTGGAGGTCGCCCATGGAGAGCCCCGCCCCCTTCACGTAGACCGGGAAGTAGATCTTTGAGCCGCGCGACAGGTCCTTGATGTCGCAATTGCCGCCATGCTCGCGCGGCGGCACGGTGCGGGCGCCTTCGGCCGCGACCTTGTTCTTGGCATCGCCGGTAGCGCGGCCGCAATGCGCGGTCGGACCGAACGGCGGCGCCGCGAGCGGCGGGACGCGATCCGGATCGGTGGCGATGAAGGCCCGCTCCCGCACGTTCCAGGTATCGAGCAGCTTCTGGTCGGGCAGGCAGCCGATCAGGCCGGGATGGATGAGGCCCGCGAAATTGACCCCGGGCACATGGCGGGAATGGGTGTAGAGACCCGAAATGTCCCAGATCGATTTCTGCGCCAGCGGAAAGTGGTCCGTCAGGAAGCCGCCGCCGTTCTTCTTGGAGAAGAACCCGTTGAATCCCCATTGGCTTTCCGGCAGCGCGCCGACGTCGAGGAGATCGACCACGAGCAAATCGCCCGGCTCGGCGCCCTCGACGCCGATCGGACCGGACAGGAAGTGCACGATGGTCAAGTCGATGTCGCGGACGTCGTCCGCCGACTCGTTGTCCTTGATGAAGCCCCCGGTCCAGTCGTAGGTCTCCATGATGAAATCGTCGCCCGGCTTCACCCATTCCACGATCGGGACATCGGGGTGCCATCGGTTGTGGATCATGTCGTTCTTGTAGGGCGATTCCGACAGATCAATCTTCACGATCGTCTTGGGCATTTCGGCTCCTTGCGCACACGTTGTGGACTTCGCTCACCCCCACGCCCGGCCCGTGGATCTCAAATTCACACCGCGAGGAAGCGGGCGATCGCCGCTTCGTCGACATGGTCTCGCGTATCGGCATGCACGATTCGGCCGCCCTCCATGACCATGATGCGATCGGCGATGTCGAGGACGAAGCTCAGCACCTGCTCGCACACCACGATGCAGATGTTGCGTATGCTGCGAATGTCGCGCAGCAACCGCGCCAAATCCTTGATGATCGAGGGCTGGATGCCCTCGGTCGGCTCGTCCAGAAGCAGCACTTTCGGATCGCTGGCGAGCGCCCGCGCGATCGCGAGCTGCTGCTGCTGGCCGCCGGACAGGTTGCCGCCGCGCCGCTTCGCGAAATCGGCCAGGATCGGAAACAGATCGAAGATTTCGCGGGGAATCTCGCTCTTGCCCGTCACCACCAGGCCGGCCTCGATGTTCTCCCGCACCGTCATGGTGCCGAAGATCTGCCGTCCCTGCGGCACATAGGCGAGCCCGCGGGCGACGCGCTGGTGGCTGGGCAGCGCGGCCACGTCTACGCCGTCCACGACGATCTGCCCGGAGCTCGCCGGCATGACGCCGATGAGCGACTTCATCAGGGTGGACTTGCCCATTCCGTTGCGCCCCACCAGCACGACGATTTCGCCGGGAGCAACCGAAAGATTGACCCCGTGCAGAACCTTGCTCTGCCCGTAAGCGGCGGAAAGATTGCGAACTTCAAACATGTTGCGCCCTCAATGGCCGAGATAAACTTCCTTGACCTTCGGATTGCTCTGCACCGAATGCATGTCGCCCTCGGCCAATACCTTGCCCTGATGCAAAACCGTCACGCGGTGCGCGATGCTTTCGACGAATTTCATGTCGTGCTCGATCACGATCACCGAACGGTTCTTGATGATCTCCTTGAGCAGGTCCGCGGTCTTCGCGCGTTCCGACACGCTCATGCCGGCAACCGGCTCGTCGAGCATCAGCAATTCGGGATCCTGAATGAGCAGCATCCCGATCTCCAACCATTGCTTTTGGCCGTGACTGAGCGTCTCCGCCGACCGGTCGAGACGCTCCTCCAGGAAGATCATGGCGGCGATCTGCCGGACCCGCTCGATGACCTCCTCGGTGCGTTTCCAGAACAGCGCGCCGACGACGTTGCGGCCGCGCGGCAACGACAGCTCCAGATTCTCGAACACGGTGAGGTCTTCATAGATGGTCGGGGTCTGGAATTTGCGGCCGATGCCGAGTCGAACGATCTCCTGCTCCTTGCGGCCGGTGATCTCCTGGTTCTTGAATTTGATCGAGCCCTCGGAGACCTTGGTGCGCCCGCAGATCAGATCAAGAACGGTGGTCTTGCCGGCGCCGTTCGGCCCGATGATGGCGCGCAGCTCGCCCTTGTCGATGTAGAGATTGAGCTCGTTCACGGCCTTGAAACCGTCGAACGAGACGCCGACGCCTTCGAGCGCGAGCAGGAAATCGGTGTTGCTGGACATCGCGGCCCCCTATTCCGCCGGCGCCGGTTCGGGCCGACGGCGACCGAAGCCCTTGCGCGATCCGTGCCGCGGAATGAGCTGGTCCGTCACCACGCCGGCGAGCCCGCGTGGAAAGGCGATGACGACGGCGATGAACAATCCGCCCATGGCGAACAGCCAGAGCTGCGGGAATTCCTCGGAGAACAGCGTCTTGCCCCAGTTCACCAGCAGCGTTCCGGCGACCGCGCCGACGATGGAATGGCGGCCGCCGACCGCGCAGAAGATGACCATCTCGATCGACGGCACGATGCCGACGAAGGACGGCGACATGAAGCCGACCTGCAGGGTGAACATCGCCCCGCCGACCGCGGCCATCGCGGAGGCGAGGCAGAACACGAAGGTCTTGTAGTTGGCCACGTCGTAGCCCGAGAACCGGACCCGATCCTCCTTGTCCCGCGTCGCCACCAGGATGCGCCCGAGCTTGCTGGAAAGCACGAAGCGCGCCAGGAACATAGTGCCGAGCAACAGGAAGCAGCAGACGAAGTAGAGAATGTATTTCGCGCTGTCGGGACGGATATCCCAGCCCAGCAAGGTGCGCAGATCGGTGATGCCGTTGATGCCGCCGGTATAGCCCTGCTGCCCGACGATCAGGATGGTCATAACCGCCGCCAGCGCCTGGGTGATGATGGCGAAGTAGACGCCGCCGACCCGGCGCTTGAACAGTGCCGCGCCGAGAATGAAAGCCGTGATGGCCGGCACCGCGACGACGGCGATCAGCGCAAAGGGCAGCGATTTGAATGGAATCCAGATGAACGGCAGCTCCGTGATCTGGTTCCAGTCCATGAAGTCCGGGATGCCGGGCGTCGATTGGATCTTGGTGTTGGCGGCGCTCGAGGCCTCGAGCTTCAGGAAGGCCGCCATGCAGTAGCCGCCGAGGCCGAAGAACAGCCCCTGCCCCAGGCTCAGGATTCCGGTGTGCCCCCAGCACAGAACCAGGCCCACGGCCACGAACGCGTAGGTCAGGTATTTGCCGACCAGATTGAGCCGGAAGATGTCGAGGACGAGCGGCAAAAAGATCAAGATGAGTGCCGCAACCAGCGCAAAGCCGATCAGCTCGAGCCAGCGTGAGTCCGTACGGCCAACCGACATGGAGATTGCTACCTTCTGACCTTGAGGGCGAAGAGTCCCTGGGGGCGCAGCATCAGGACGCCGATGACGATGAGGAGCGTCAGCACCTTGGCCATCGAGCCGGTGAGGAAGAACTCGAGCGTCGATTGCGATTGCGAGATGGTCAGGGCCGAGGCGATGGTGCCCAGCAGGCTTTGCGCCCCGCCGAACACCACGACCAGGAAGGTGTCGACGATGTAGAGCTGGCCGGCGGTCGGCCCGGTCGAGCCGATCATGGTGAAGGCGCTGCCGGCGATCCCCGCGATGCCGCAGCCCAGACCAAAGGTGAGGCGGTCGATCCGCCGCGTGTCGATGCCGACCGCGCCGCTCATGGTCCGGTTCGCCATCACGGCGCGCACCTGCAGGCCCCAACGCGACCGGTAGAGCATGAGCGCAACCGCGGCGGTGATGAGCAATGTCAGGCCCATCACGAACAGGCCGTTGATCTGAACCTCGATCGTGCTGCTGGCGTGCAGCGAGCCCATCATCCAGGGCGGCAGCTCGACGCCGACCTCGCGCGCGCCGAACCCCGAGCGGAACGCCTGCTGCATGATCAGGCTCAATCCCCAGGTCGCCAGCAGGGTATCGAGCGGCCGGGAATAGAGGTGCCGGATCAGCAGCCATTCCACCAGCAAGCCGGCCGTGCCCGAGACGATGAACGCGACCACCATGGCGACGAAGAAGTATCCGCCATAGAGGCCCGGCAGATAGGTCTCGAACAGATGCGAGCAGAAATAGGTCATGTAGGCGCCGAGGATCATGAATTCCCCGTGCGCCATGTTGATCACGCCCATCTGGCCGAAGATGATCGCAAGTCCGAGCGCCATGAGCAGGTAGACCGAGAACAGGATCAGACCGGCAAACCCCTGCATGACCAGGATCGAGGCGAGATCGCCGATTGAATAGTCGCCAAGCATCGCGTTTGCCCCGCCGACAGGTTGAAAACCGGCATTGAAAGCGTGCCTCGGCGACTGCGCGCCGAGGCCCGGTCATACGTTCGTCGCGTTCACTGGTAGCCCTTCGGGAACGGATCGGGCTCCATCAGCTCGGCGGTCTCGTAGACCAGGTCGTACTGGCCGTCGGTGCGCGCGCGCCCGACCCGCGTTTTGCTCCACAAATGATGGTTCTCGTGGATGCGCACGTAACCCTCCGGCGCGCCCGTGAACTCGACGCCCGGCGAGGCCGCGGCGATCTTGTCGATGTCGAAGCTGCCGGCCTTTTCGGCCGTCAGCTTCCACAGCCACGGCCCCAGATAGGCGGCCTGGGTCACATCGCCGATGACGGTCTTTTCGCCCCACATCTTGTGGAACGCCGGGACGAAGGCCTTGTTGTTGGGGTTGTCGAGCGACTCGAAGTATTTCATGCAGGCATAGGCGCCGACGATGTTCTCGCCGCCGATGCCGTCGATCTCGTCCTCGGTAACCGAGATCGTCATCAGCGTCTGCTTGGTGAGATCGATGCCCGCCGCCTTGAGCTGCTTGTAGAAGGCAACATTGGATCCGCCGACGATGATGGCGTAGATCACGTCAGGCTTGGCGAGCTTCATCTTATTGATGACGGAGTTGAACTGCGTGTTCCCGAGCGGGAAATACTCCTCGCCGAGCACTTTCAGCTTGAGCACGTTCTCGATGTGCTTGCGCGCGATCTTGTTCGAGGTTCGCGGCCAGATGTAGTCGGAGCCGAGCAGGTAGAAGGTCTTGGCGCCCTTCTCCTTTTGCACCCAGTTGAGACCCGCGAGGATCTGCTGGGTCGCCTCTTGACCCGTATAGATGACGTTCTTCGACTGCTCGAGGCCCTCGTAGAAGGTCGGGTAGTACAGCATGCCGTTGTATTGCTCGAACACCGGCAGCACCGCCTTGCGCGACGCCGAGGTCCAGCACCCCATCACCGACGCGCATTTGTCGTTGACGAGCAGCTTCTTCGCCTTTTCCGCGAAGGTCGGCCAATCGCTCGCGCCGTCCTCCTGGATGAACTTGATCTTGCGGCCGAGCACGCCGCCCTGGGAGTTGATCTGCTCGATCGCGAGCTTTTCCGCCTCGACCGAGCCGGTCTCGCTGATCGCCATTGTGCCGGTGACCGAATGCAAAATGCCGACCGTAACCTCGCTGTCGGTAACCGCGAGACCGGTCGTATTCACCTTGGCGGTGGGAAACTGTTGGGCGAGGGCCTGCGGCGATAGCATCGCCGTGGCCGAAAGGGCCGCCGCGCCGGCGAGAAGCTCGCGGCGGGTGGGGTTTCGGAGATCAGTAGTCCATTTTCTGGATGACATGGGACGCCTCTTTGCAGCGGGTTTGCCGGCCGGCCGAGCGAGCGAGCCGCGCTCGCTCCTGGCGCTGGAGACTGCGCCGATTTGCTGCATTGCAGCATACGTCGATTGACGTATATGCCTACGTCGGATGCCGTAGCAAAGTGCCCATGAACGTGGGAAATAATGGAAAATGTGCCCAAAACGGGGAGACCGCGTTCTTTGCGTTATTTTGCACCGCACACTGCACGGTTTTTCGTCACGTGCGAACGCGATGGCGGCGGTAGGCTTCGTCCGACGCTCAATCCGAAGCAACAAACGGCGTCGCGGGGGCGGGACATCACAAGGAGAGCGAGGGCCAGGAATTCGAGACGGTGAACCGCTATGACAGCGCACCAACGCATCGTTCGCGTCCGGCGCAATTACAATCAGTGGGTCGCGAATCAGACGCTGGAGGATTATGCGCTCCGCTTCACCGCCAAGACCGCGCGCAAATGGTCCAGCTTGCGCGTCGCCAATACCGCCATCGGTGCGGTATCCTTCCTGGCGCTGGAAGCCATCGGCGGCTCGATCACCGTCAACTACGGGTTTACCAACGCTACCGGCGCCATCCTGGTGGTCGGCGCGCTGATCTTCCTGACCAGCGTTCCGATCGCCTACTACGCCTCCACCTACGGGGTCGACATCGACCTGCTCACGCGCGGTGCCGGCTTCGGCTATATCGGATCGACCATCACCTCGTTGATCTATGCCTCCTTCACCTTTTTGTTCTTTGCGATCGAAGCGGCCATCATGTCGCTGGCGCTGGAAATGTGCTTCGGGGTTCCGCTGTTCGTCGGCTACGTCTTGAGCTCCCTGATCGTCATTCCGCTGGTGACGCACGGCATTACCTTCATCAGCCGCTTTCAATTGTGGACGCAGCCGGTATGGATCGTCCTGCACCTCATACCGTTCGCCTATATCGCGGCGGCCGACCGGGCGTCGTTCGAGCGATGGACCGATTTTTCGGGCCTGGCGGGCGCCGACGGGCGGGCGTTCAACATCATCCTGTTCGGCACGGCATCGACGGTCGTCTTCTCGCTGATCGCGCAGATCGGCGAGCAAGTCGACTTTCTCCGGTTTCTTCCGGCCCGCGGTGAGCGCGGCCGGGCACAATGGTGGGTCGCCTATCTGTGTGCGGGCCCCGGCTGGATCATTCCGGGAGCCCTGAAGCTGCTGGCAGGCTCGTTCCTGGCGTTCCTCGCCATCGAGCATCTTGTTCCGCTGCAAAAAGCGACTGAGCCGACGCAAATGTACCTCGTCGGCTTCCAATACGTCTTTTCCTCGCCCCAGATCGCGCTGGCATTTACCGGGGCGTTCGTCATCATCTCGCAGCTCAAGATCAACGTGACCAACGCCTACGCGGGCTCGATCGCCTGGTCGAATTTCTTCTCGCGTCTCACCCACAGCCATCCCGGGCGGGTCGTCTGGGTCGTATTCAACGTGACCATCGCGCTGATGCTGATGGAGCTCGGCATCTTCAGGATGCTCGAGCACATTCTGGGGTTCTATTCGATCGTCGCGGTGTCCTGGGTCAGCGCGCTGGTCGCGGATCTCGTGATCAACAAGCCGCTGGGTCTGAGCCCCGCCGGAATCGAGTTCAAGCGCGCGCACCTCTTCGACATCAATCCGGTGGGCGTCGGCTCGATGCTGATCGCAACCATCGCCGGAATTGCTGCGTTCTCGGGAATTCTCGGGACCACCCTGCAATCGCTGTCGACGTTCCTGGCGCTCGTCGTCGGTTTCGTCATGGCTCCCGTCATCGCCCATGTGACCAAAGGCCGGTTCTACCTCGCACGCAAGCCGCGCCAGAGCTGGAACGGGCACGAGGTAATTCGCTGCTCGATTTGCGAGCACCAATTCGAGACCGAGGACATGGCGCACTGTCCGGCCTATTCCGGATCGATCTGCTCGCTGTGCTGCTCGCTCGAGGCCCGCTGCCGGGACTGCTGCAAGCCGCAGGCGCGGATCTCGAATCAGGTCCTGGCCGTGCTCGGCCGCATCCTCTCGGAGCGGATCACCCGGCCGCTGAACACCGATATCGGCCGCTATCTAGGCGTGCTGTTGCTCTTTTCCGCCGTGATCGGCTCGGTTCTCTCGCTGGTCTATTTTCAAATCTCGCTCGATGTCGACGCCCCCAAGGACATCCTGAAGTCGACGCTTTGGACCGTTTTCTTCATCCTCACCATCATCGCCGGCGTCGCCGCCTGGCTGTTCGTGCTGGCGCAAGAGAGCCGCCGCGTGGCGGAGGAGGAGACGAGCCGGCAGACCGACCTGTTGATGAACGAGATCGAGGCGCACAAGCGCACCGACGCCAAGCTGCAGAAGGCCAAGGAGGTGGCGGAAGCGGCCAGCAAGGCCAAGAGCCGCCACGTCGTGGGTCTAAGTCACGAGCTGCGCACGCCGCTCAACGCCATTCTCGGCTACGCCCAACTCCTGGAGCGGGACCCGGCCATACCCTTGCTCAAGATGAACGCGATCAAGGTCGTGCGCCGCAGCGCGGAGCACCTGTCGCAACTGATCGACGGGCTGCTCGATATCTCGAAGATCGAAGCCGGCCGCTTTCATCTCGACCGCAACGAAGTGCACCTATCCGATTTTCTCGATCAGCTCGTCGACATGTTCCGCCTGCAGGCGACCGCCAAGGGTATCGAATTCCGCTACGTCTGCGCCCAACGCCTGCCGTCGGTGGTCCACACGGACGAGAACAGATTGCGCCAGATCCTGATCAACCTCCTCTCCAACGCGATCAAATTCACGGATTCCGGCCAGGTCACATTCCAGGTCGCCTACCGCCATCAGGTCGCCGCGTTCACGTTCGAGGATACCGGCATCGGAATTCACAAGAGCGACCTGGAGCGAATCTTTCAGCCCTTCGAACGGGCGCAGACCGCGCGCACCAAAGGCACGACCGGGACCGGGCTCGGCCTGACCATCACCAGCCTGCTGACCAACGTCATGGGCGGCGAGATCACCGTTCGCAGCGAGGTCGGCAAAGGGAGCGTGTTTCGCGTCAAGCTGCTCTTGTCCGAGGTGGCGCGCCCGCGCATCGCGTCGACGCGGGAGGATCGCGTGCGCGGCTATATCGGCCCCCGACAAACCATCCTGGTCGTCGACGACAACGAAATTCAGCGGCATCTGGTGCGTGATTTACTGGCACCGCTTGGATTCAACGTCGTGAGCGCTGCGAGTGGACGCGATTGCCTGCTCCTCGCCGAGCAGAATCGGCCGAATCTCGTCCTGCTCGACATCGCAATGCCCGAAATGGACGGCTGGCAGGTCGCGCGGCGCTTCCGCAACCGTTCGGGGGAGCGAATAGCGATCGTCATGCTGTCGGCCAATGCCATCGATCCAAACCACATGCTGGACGCGGGTCGCCTTTACGACGACTGCCTGATGAAGCCGATCGATCTGCGCCAGCTTCTGCAGAAGATCCACGCATTGCTCAACATAGAATGGATTTATGAGGCCAAAGCCGCGGCGCCGGCAGCGCCATCGGCATCCTGGTCGGCGCCGCCCCAGGACGACATCGACGAGCTGATCAGCCTCGGCGAGATCGGGCATGTCAGGCGGATCCTCGAGCGGCTGAGCGAGATCGAGAACGGATCGCCGGAATACGGCGACTTCGTCGCGCGGATGCGCGCGATCGTCGAGGCCTTCGATTTGAAGCGATACAAGGCTGCGCTGGTGGGAATTCGTGACAGCCATGCGTAAGAACGAGACCAGGGATATCGTGCTCGTGGTCGACGACTCGCCCGAGACCTTGCGATTGCTGACCGATGCCATCGAAGAAGCCGGCATGACCGTCCTGGTCGCCCGTGAAGGCGAGCATGCGCTGTCGATCGTCGAAAAGGTGCTGCCCGACGTCATTCTCATGGATGCGGTCATGCCGGGGATGGACGGCTTCGACGCCTGCCGACGCCTCAAGCGCAACAGCATGCTCGCGCATGTGCCGGTGATCTTCATGACCGGGCTCAGCGAAACCCAGGACATCGTCAAGGGGCTGGAGGCGGGCGGCGTCGATTATGTCACAAAACCGATTGTCCCCGACGAATTGCTCGCGCGGATTCGCGTCCACCTCGCCAATGCGCGCCTCGCCAACAGCGCCCGTGCGGCGCTCGATGCATCCGGGCGCTATCTGCTGGCGACCGACTCGTCCGGCGGCGTGCTCTGGTGCACGCCCCAGACCGCCAAGCTGCTCGGCCTCGCGTTTGGCGATTTCCATGGTGAAGGCGACCTGCTGCCGCCGAAAGTGCAGGAGTGGCTGCAGAAGCGCTCGCTCTCCGACATCAAGTCGGCCGACTCGATGATCGTGCTCGAATCCGATACCGGTTCGTTCAAATTGCAGTTTTCCTACGTGGGCCAGGTCGCGCCCGAGGAAATCCTGCTTCGTCTGGTCGAGGGCGACATCGAGAACGAGAACCTGGTGCTCAAGCGCAAGCTGCAACTGACGCAGCGCGAATCCGAGGTCTTGATGTGGATCGCGCGCGGCAAGTCGAACCGCGATATCGCCGAAATCCTGAGTCTCAGCCCGCGTACGGTCAACAAGCACCTGGAGCAGGTCTATGCCAAGCTCGGCGTCGAGAACCGCGCCGCCGCCGCCGCTCTGGCGGTGCGCATGCTCGGCGTCCGGTAGCTGAGCCGCCGGTCCCGCGGTACCGATCCCTATGCCGCCTGCTGCGCCTCCTTGGCGAGAAGCTTCAGGATTTCCGCCTGCGGCTGCGCCTTGCTGAACAGATAGCCCTGGCCTTCGTGGCAGCCCGCCGCCTGCAGGCAGGCGAGCTCCGCATCGGTCTCCACGCCCTCCGCGGTGATGGTGATGCCGAGGCTCGCTCCGAGCGAAAGGATCGCATGCACGATCGCCTGCCCTTCCGCATTGGACGCGAGATCGTGGACGAACGAGCGGTCGATCTTGATCTTGTCGAATGGAAAGCTGCGCAAATAGCTCAGCGACGAGTAGCCCGTGCCGAAATCGTCCATCGAGATGCCGACACCGAGCGCGCGTAACGCGTGCAGCGTTTCGAGCACGTGATCGGCCTTCTCCAACAACAGCGTCTCGGTGATTTCGAGCTCGAGTCGTTTGGGCGAGAGGCCGCTCTGCTCGAGCGCCTGCTTCACCGCCACGAACAGGTTGCCGGTGCGGAACTGCAGCGGAGAGAGATTGACCGCGAGCTTGACGTGCGCGGGCCACTTGCATGCATCGGCGCAGGCCTGTCGCAGCACATGGGCGCCGAGGGACGCGATGAGACCGGTTTCCTCGGCGACCGGAATGAATTCCGACGGCGGAATGAAGCCCCGCTCGGGATGCGGCCAGCGCAACAGCGCCTCGAGGCCCGAAACTTGGCCGTTCTCGAGATGCACGAGAGGCTGGTAGTGTATTTCGAGGACGCCGGCGAGCAGCGCCTGGCGCAAATCCATCTCCAGCCGTCGGCGCGCCTGCGCGCGCGCATCCATTTCTGCCTCGAAGAAGCGGAAGGCTCCCTTGCCTTCCGCCTTTGCGCGGTAGAGCGCCAGGTCCGCATTCTTCAAAACACGGTCCGCGTCGTCGCCGTCGCCGGGCGCAAGCGCAATGCCGACGCTGGCGCCGATCAAGACCTGGTGCCCCATGACGTCGAAAGGCTCGCCGATCTCGGCGAGGAATCGGCGCGCAAGCGCCGCGACCTCCGCCGGTTCGTCGACATTGGTCATCAGAATGGCAAATTCGTCGCCACCGAGACGCGCAGCGGTATCTTCATCGCGCATCACGCCTCGGATGCGCTCGGCAATGCGCTGCAGCAGATGGTCGCCGCAAGGGTGTCCCAGCGTGTCATTGACCGACTTGAAATTGTCGAGGTCGATGCAAAGCGTGGCGACGCCCTTGCCGGAACGACGCATGCGCGCGAGCGCGTCCTCCATGCGCAGCCGCAGGAGCACGCGGTTGGGCAGCCCGGTCAGGGCGTCGTGGTGCGCCATGTGGGCGACGCGCGCTTCCGCACGTTTGCGCTCCGTGATGTCGACGGCGGCGATCAGCCCCGCCGGTATGTTTTCGTGCACGAGCGTACGCGCGAAGATCGCGACGTCGATCCGGCTGCCGTCGGCCTTGAGATGCTGCCAGGTTCGTCCGGCCTGCTGGTCGGACAGCACGCCGCCCACGCTTTCCAGCTCATCGTAGGAGCCGCAGTCGTGAATGTGACGCAAGCTCATGGAAAGGAACTGCGCCCTCGTATAACCGTAGTGCTCCACGGCGGCGGCGTTGACCGCGAGAATCCGCTGGGTCTCGCGGCTGTAGACGAACATCGGCACCGGATTGCCGTCGAACAGCAGCCGGAACGAGGCTTCGCGCTGTCGCATCTCGGTGATGTCGACACGCAGGCCGATGATGCCGCCGTCGCTGGTGCGGCGTTCCTCGATCAGGATGCAGCGACCATCTGCCAGGGTCTGCTCATGGCGGCCGCGGGGGTTGCGGAGCTTAGCAAGCCGCTCGGCGATCCACTCCTCCTCGTGACCGGCGGCCTCGGGATAGTCCCCACGCTCGACGCCGATGCGCAACGTGTCCTGCAGGCGCGCGCCCGGCTTGAACAGGTCGGCGCTGCGCTTGTAAAGGTCTGCGTACTGCTTGTTCCAGAGGATGTAACGGTACTCGGCATCGAGAAATACGAGTCCGTTCGGGAGGATATCGATGGCGTCGCGCAAGCGGGCGTGCGCCTGGCGCGCCTCCTCCGAGACGCGTCGGCGCTCGGTGATGTCCTCGTGGGTGACGACGCGTCCGCCGTCCGGCAGCGGCTGATTGATCACCTCGATGCAGCGACCGTCGGCCAGCTCGGTAACGACGGACGTGAACTTCCGCTGCGAGTTGCGCTCCAGTATCTTGCGATAATATTCCTCGGGATCGTCCCGAAGCAGACCGGCGGCGTGGCGGTGGTCGACTAACTCACGCAGCGTGCAGCCCGGCTTCACCGCCTCCGCCGACAAATTGTACATCTTCCGATAGCGCTCGTTGCAGACGACGAGACGCTGCGACGCGTCGAACATGCACACGCCCTGCGAGATGTTGTCGAGGGCAGTACCGAGCTGGTGCTCGCGGTTGGCAAGCACGCGGCCGAAAATCGTCTTCAGCGCGCGCACCGGCGCCGCCGCCAATCTTGAATAAATCTGACGCTTGGTCTCGTTCATCATGGAGTTTCCGCAAACCGGCAACATGGAGAGGACGATCAAAGCTTTCCCAGCGCCGCCATTTCTGAACGAATGAGTTTAAAAAGTAAGTAATGGAACCTGATTTGTCCGGCCGCATTCGCCGCCGACCACGGCCACGATTGTCACAATGCCCGGTTCGAACTCCGCGGATGACTATCGCGCGATCAACATTCGAGCCTTCCGCCATTTTATTGATCAAAGATTCGGCGGCGGGCTTTGCGCAACCGCTATCAACACGACGCGTCACCTTCTTTGCACAGAAATTCGGCGAACGATCGGATGGTTAGGAAATTGCTACCGAAACGACCGTCGGTCTCGATCCGAAATGTCGAAACGGGGCCGTGTCCGCGAGGAGCCCAGCGTCAAGGCGGAGGGATCCAGTCCGCTGCAGCGACGGCTGCGACGGGTCTTGGGGGTGCGCCCGGGAGAAAGCGCTTGACAGACCGGGAGTGACGAATTACTTGTTTCGTCACTCTTCAGGGCAGATGCCCGATCCAAAGGACCTAGAAGCCAAGCCCATGAATCCGCAGGTCAGAGCCAAGCCCGACGATACCCGCGCGCGGATCATCGCGACCGCGGAGGCGCTGTTCCGCCGGCTCGGCTTTGCCAAGACCACGGTCGCCGATATCGCGGCCGAGCTCGA
>Ga0209068_10000211_pt1 | contig 35095 bp, 28 predicted proteins | sample ColStrG_CSR_2012_FD_187200 | JGI IMG/M metagenome (GOLD analysis project Ga0209068, IMG submission 187200) | Freshwater sediment microbial communities in response to fracking from Pennsylvania, USA - Cold Stream Run_MetaG_CSR_2012 (SPAdes)... | ecosystem: Environmental > Aquatic > Freshwater >...
CGATCAACATAACGATTAGTTCGGGCTTGGGACCTTCCACGTCGCCGGCGCCTATCATCAGATTACGCAGGTTGCGGTCGGTGGCAGCGGGCTTCTCAATGCCACTAACGGCTTCCCCGGCGAAAACTGCGGCGGCGGGTCATGTGCGACCGGTCCGGTCGTGCACGATCACGGCTGGGCGGTTACGAGCGCCGTGAAGTTCTTCGTCCCGATGTTCCCGGGCACCACTCTGGGGTCGCGCCGCTCCTCCAACGCCGACAACATCCAGTTCAACGTGAACTATTGCGAAGCTGCGCTGGAATACTGCGGAATCGGCGGTAGTGCCGGCAACTTCTCCTCTGGTGACGCCTACTGGACCGGTGGGCTCATGCGCGACGACACGGACTCGAGGATCGTCAACAACGGCGTCGGCAGCTTCTACAACGACAAGGAAAAGGCGCTGGTTTTCAACGCTCAGTATCTCTTCGCCCTGACGGATTGCACCGATCCGGTGCACTGCCTGGTGGCGACGCTGGAGTACAACTGGGCGAAAGTGACTCCTGGCGACATCACGCAGAATGTCGACTGGACGCAAGGTGGTCTCGGCAAAGCTACGGTGCAGAATTTGACCGCCGAGCTATCCTGGGGCATAAGCCGGAACGGCTCGAACAAGCCGGTGTTCTGGCGGTTGGACTCCGAAGTCCAGTATAGGATGGTCAAGCAGGATTTGCCGTGCAACAACAACGGCAATGTCGGAACTGGTGTTTGCGGCGTCGCCACGGCTATACCGTTTGGTATCACCAAGGATCCCAACAGCTGGGTCTACCGCGCCACCATCACGATGGACTGGTAGGCTTCGGATAAGCCTGCGGCCTCCGGCACACGCTGGAGACACATGATACGGCAAGCGGCGCCTTCGTAGAGAAGGCGCCGCTTTCGTTTGCGGGCGGCGATGCCAAGGCATGGAGGCTGACGGCGCGGGGGCCTCTGCGATCAAGATCGTCTCGGCAGGGGAGCCGAACCCGAAGCGTACGTGTCCCACTCGCATAGGGGCCCATGGTCGCGCCGCGGCTACCGACATTGCTTCATGTCTCCACAATGCGTTAGCCTCCGGGCACCCGGTCAGTTCGCCCCTCGATGCCCGCTCGGGCGCTCGATGCAGGGCTGCGGCGGGTCCGCATCGGAGAACTGCGACGTGACGGGCGAAAACCAAGGCGGTGTGGCGTTCCGCGCTTCCGACCCCCCGGATGCCGATCCTGCGCTCGTTCCCGGCCGCAGTTGCGGCACGTGCAGCCTGTGCTGCAAGGTCCTTCCGGTTGCGGAATTGAGCAAGCCGGCCGGGCAGTGGTGCATTCATTCGGTGGCCGGATCGGGCTGCGCCGTGCACGCCGACCGCCCGCAGGCCTGCCGTCAATTCTTCTGCGCATGGCGGCTCGATTCGAATCTCGGACCGGAGTGGAAGCCGGAGGTGTCCCGCTTCGTCATGGCGGCGGATCCCGCCAACCAGGCGCTCACCCTGACGGTCGATCCCGGGATGCCGCTCGCTTGGAAACGCGAGCCTTATTACTCGCGCCTGAAGCAATTTTCCGAAGTCTCCTTTCGGCAAGACCGGAAGGTGCTCGTCAGTCTCAGGGGGCACATCACCGTCATATTGCCCGACCGTGAGGTGCCGGTCGGCGTGGTCGCGCCCGGACAGGGAATTGTCGTTTGGCGGGAAGGCTCGGCCTATGGGGCGGGCTTGCGGCGGGACCTGGATATGGCCAAGCCGTCGCTCGAATCGACCTCAGCCGGAAGATCCGCATCGCAGCCGGCCGTGCCGAGGGCGGGAACGGCCGCCGGCGCATCCTCGCTCGACGATCCGGGCTTCCTCGAATCGGTCTTCAGGGAGGCGTTCGACAAGACCTGCAAGCTGCTCGACGACCGCAAGACCGACGGCGTCGAGGCCTTGACATCGACCATCCTTCGCGGCCGGAACAAGGTGTTGGACGAGAGCGCCGAGAGCTACGCAACGGCGGCCGGGGCCGAATGCGGGGCCGGATGCACCTCTTGCTGTCACCTGATGGTGCTGGGCACGCCCTACGAGGTCTTGTCGATCGCTCGGCATCTGTTGGAGACAAGGACGAAAGCCGAGATCGAAGCCTTGACGGAACGGCTGCGAAGACTGGCGGAAGTGCCGCTCGATCTGGACCTTCGGCTCAAGGCCAAAATGCCGTGTGCCCTCCTCGAGAACGGCCGCTGCTCGGTCTATGAACACCGCCCGTCCCTGTGCCGGATGACGCTGTCGCAGTCGCGCGCGGCCTGCGACTCGTGTCTGCGGGAGGGGAGCGGTTCGATTCCCTACATCGAGCAGCCCTCGAGAATTGCCGCCGTCATGCAGATGGGAATCGATTATGCGCTCATCAAGCGGCACAACCTGCCGACCGAAGGAGCCGAGCTCAGCCGCGCCTTGATGATCGCTCTCGGCGATTATGAAGGCGCGTTGGCGAACTGGCTGCAAGGGAGAGACCCCTTTCCGGGCACCCATATCGGGGCTCCCGGGTCTCCGTCCAGCAGCGAAAGGGCGACCGCCGCGGCCAAACGCCTCGGAATCGCTTGAGGGCGCCGACAACGGGATTTTGGCTCCTGTTTCGACGATGACTTAGCGGTTGAGCGCACGGAGGGTTCGGACCTATGATGCCGGTTTGGGGGCTCCAAGAGCGGTTTTGCAGCGGCCGGAAGCAGTATCCGCTCCGGCATTCCTGAGCTATCGCATTTTCGGATGGAAGACCGGATTCCACCCCGCCGGAGTTTATCATCGGGCCGGCTTTCGGCCGGACCTGTTGGCGAGGGCGCGCTTTGTCCTGAAAATGCTCTAGCAAGGCGGCCGGGCCGCGTTGGAGGGTGACGTGACGGGCGAAAACCAACGTGGTGGGGAGCTCCATGGCCGGGACCCCCAAAACACCGAGCCGCGAGACGCCGCGCGTCGAGACGCCGAGCCTCGGGACGCCGAGCCAGCCCTCGTTCCCGGCCGCAGCTGCGGCACCTGCAGCATGTGCTGCAAGGTCTATTCGATCAAGGAATTGGACAAGCCGGCCGGGCGCTGGTGCATTCATGCGGTGCGTGGATCCGGCTGCTCCATTCACCCCGACCGCCCGCGTTCCTGCCGCGAGTTCTTCTGCTCATGGTTGGTCGATCCGCATCTCGGACCGGAGTGGAAGCCGGAGGTGTCCCGCTTCGTCCTGTCGGCGGATGCCACCCATCAGGCCATTATGGTGACGGTCGATCCCGGGATGCCGCTCGCCTGGAAACGAGAGCCCTACTACGCGGTGCTGAAGCAGTTCTCCGAGGTCTTTTTTCGCATCAACCAGAAGGTGCTCGTGAATCTCAACGGCCATATCACCGTCGTATTGCCCGACCGCGAGGTGCCGATCGGCTTGGTGGTTGCGGGAGACGCGATCGTCCTCTCGCGGGAAGGCACGGCCTATTGCGCCGGGTTGCGGCGGGGCCCGGAGCTTGCCAAGACGCCGTCCGCGAGTCTTAGTCCCGGGTCGATGTAGCAATTGTCGGATAGCCAGATGGGCGAAGCAAAACGCAGAGCAGCAAGCCGCGCGGGCACGCCGGTCCCGCCGGCACCGGAACATCCCGGCGACGATTGGAACGCGGCGTCCAGGCCCGCCATCGTCCCGGGAAAGTCCTGCGGTTCGTGCACGAAATGCTGCAAAGTCATGGGCATACCCGAGCTCAAGAAGCGGCCATGGGACGAGTGTTCCCACGTGGCTGCGGGCATCGGCTGCAAGATCTACTCGGAGCGGCCAGGGAGCTGCCGGCAGTTCATCTGCGGCTGGCTCCTGGACCCCTATATGGGGCCGGAATTGAAGCCTGAAAATTGCCACGTGGTATTCTACCAGCGTGGCGATCAGCACATCGTCGGCACCTGCGATGCCGACTATCCGGACGCTTGGCGCAAGCCCACCGTCCTCGAGTTCCTTCACCGCCTGGCGAAGGCGAATGCGCCCCGCCGCAAGGTCATATTGATGGAAAAGGGCCGAACCTGGTTCGTCACGGAAGACGCGATCGTGCCCGCCGACACGGGTTGAGCGCGCTCCAGGGGCGAGAATGGGGGCCGCCAGGCGAATTGACTTACCTTTTTGGGTCACCGATAAGGTACCCAACGCGCCCGTAGCTCAGCTGGATAGAGCACCAGACTACGAATCTGGGGGTCAGGAGTTCGAATCTCTTCGGGCGCGCCACTTCGGAATACGCTATTGGCGCCGAGCGCCGCCGATTTCCCGACAGTTGGGCTGCATCCGCAGGCCCCATGCGCATCGCCATCTCGATAGATTGCCGTCACGTGCACCGGATTAAGTGCACCGTAACCGGACAGATGTTGCTGCTGAGCCAGGACGCAGGAGCTGCATCGGCTGTGCCCGTTGTTTGCTGATCGAACGCAGGAAGACGGCAAGCAGACGGGTCGCGGTCAGGCACACATCCCGGCATCACATGCGCTGACTGGTCAGCTTCTCAGACTGCAATGGCTCATGGCACGGCCGCAACCACCATAACTTCAACGAGCATCCCAGGTCGCCAAAAGTCGGTCGTGAGGCAAGCCCGCGCCGGAGGGTTTGCCGGATCGACCCACTCGTTCCAAACAGAATTGTGATCTTCGAACAGACGCATGTCAGCGATCCAGACCTGGGCGCTTAGTAGCTGTGATTTGTCGGTTCCCGCGAGGTTGAGAAGCTCATCGACGCGTCGCAGCACTTGAGCGGTCTGGGTTTTGATATCGCCGACAATCGGGTTGGGGGTGATGCCGGCAAAATAGGCGACGTTGCCGTGAACGACTGCCTGGCTGATGATCGGCTGACCGCGATTCTCATCTGATATCTTTCTAATTTCGTGGCGTATGATCGACATGATATTCCCTTTCTGTGGATTGAGTGCCTCGGGTGGCGGTCGTAACGTCATCACCAAAGCGGCTGAAGGCGTTTCGCCAGCCTTTTTGGGGCCGCTTACTCGAACGGAAGCATGACGATCGAGCCCGTTGTCTTGCGTCCGCCGATGAATTTGTGCGCGGCTGCAGCCTCCCGAAGCGGAAAGGTTTTGACAACGTTGCTCGCTACCACCCCCTGTGCGACGGCATCGAACAGCGATTTTGCTCCGGCGTCGATTTCGCTTCGGTTCGACATGTAATGCGAAAGCACGGGTCGGGTGATAAAAAGTGACCCGCGAACGCCCAGATCTTCGATGAGGTTGATCGGATCGGGAACGCCTGACGCCTGGCCGTAAGCTGCGCATATACCGACCAGCCGCAGGCAGTCGAGTGACCTTTGCAGCGTGTCCTTACCGATCGACTCATAGACAACGTCTACGCCTTTTCCGTCCGTAATCTTACGGGTGACAGCTACGAAGTCTTCGGTCGAGTAATTGATAACGTAATGACAACCGAGATTTCGAGCGATCTCGGCCTTCGCGTCGGTACTAACGGTACCGATCACAGTGGCTCCGAGATGCCGTGCCCATGGACAAAGGATATGGCCCATGCCGCCAGCAGCCGCGTGGATCAGAACATAATCTCCCGGTTGCACCTTGTGCGTTCGATGCAGGAGATATTGCGCGGTCATCCCCTTCAGGATTAGTCCTGCCAGTTGAACGTCATCCAATGGCAAGTCCTCTGGAACCTTGATCAACTTGTCAGCCGGGTAAAGGCGCTCCTGACTATAGGCGCCGAGTGGGGGAAGGCAGGTGCAAACTCGTTCGCCGACAGAGAACCCGGTGACGCCAAGACCCAACTCCTCGATCTCGCCAACTCCTTCGAAACCGACGACAACCGGTGGATCGCCCACGATCATCGGGTGTGGGATACCTGCTCGATGGTACGTGTCAGCGAAATTCACACCGACGGCCGTGCTGCGAAGACGTACCTGGCCGCGCCCGGGAGACCCGACCTTGATCTCCTCCCACACGAAGTTGTCGGGTGCGCCTTTCTTGTAGATTACCGCCGCCATTCCCATGATGCGTTCCTCCTGTTACAGCCATTCTTGCTGCGGGGTTCGCAATTGTCTCGCGCAAACAGTTTGGCCCATGCCGAACTGTCTTCGATTGATATGCTTCCGGTATCAGCGATAGGGTTAGGGATGGTCGCGGCGGCAAATCTGGTGGAGGTGGCCGCTCTCGTGGGTGACACTGCGCGAGCGACGATGCTTAACGCCCTTATGGGCGGCCAGTCGCTGACGGCCACTGAGCTTGCTTACTGCGCCCATGTCTCTCGCTCGACGGCGAGCGGCCACCTGAGCAAGCTGGTTGCCGCGCGGCTTTTGACTGTCATTCGCGACCGCCGCTTCAGCTATTATCGGATCGCGTCCCCGCTGGTCGCGACAATGCTGGAGAGCATGAAGGTCGTCGCCGCCATAGAGGTGCCACCCCGCCGTCATCCGCGGTCAGCAAACGACGAGGCACTCCGTTTTGCCCGAAGTTGCTACGATCACCTGGCTGGCCAGGTAGGAGTCGCTGTTACCGATGCACTTGTGGCCATGGGGCACATCGTGCTCACCGATGAAGGCGGTGAGGTCACGTCTTCGGGTGGGCATTTCCTTTCCGCGTTCGGCGCTGATCTGAGGCAGCGGGCTCGGCGAATTTTCTGCCAGCCTTGTCTCGACTGGAGCGAGCGTCGTTATCACCTCAAGGGACTCGTCGGAGCTCGGATTCTGGACCGTCTATTGGAGCTCGGATGGCTCAAATGCGTGTCGGACAGCCGTGCACTCCGACTAACGTCGTCTGGAAAGGCGGGCTTGTCCGAAACCTTCCAGATCGAGATCAACAACGAGGGCGTGCTAACCTGTCGATTATGCGACCCACGACGGCTGACAGCTTAGGCTGAGCGAAGCGTCATCTCGCGAGAAAGGTTGCTGTTTTTCTTGCAGTGCGAAGTGAAGCGTTTGGCACATCACGTCGATCCCGGGATTGAGCGACAGGACCGCTATCGAAGGGTAACCGGACCACCCTGCGAAATCGGGGACACAGTCGCCGATGACGCGTAGTGCAAGAGCGCAGGCCGTCGCAGATTTGCCGATTGGAGCGCGTGGTGGGGTGCGGCATCATAGGGGCACGGCGAACGAATGGTTCCCACTTTCATCGACCGCGGCGCGCCAGCACTTAGCGCCGGTTTGCCCACTCATTTTGCAAGCCGTTTTGCCGATTCTGTTTCCATAACGTTCTCGAGCTCGGCGATGGCGCTCGCTGCCAGCTTGCTCGTTCTCGCCAGTTGGCCCTTGCGCCGCCTCCGGTCAGCAATCGGCGCCGTCGAGTTCCAGCCACAACACAAGATCGACTTTACGCCGGGCGGGATGCTTCCGGCTGCGTCGGCGTTTCCGGGAAGCGGAGTGATCGCAGAACAGTCTTGCCGGCTGTGGTCCTCAGCACATGTTCGCCATCTTTGGTCGGGCCTGCCATGTGCACGATCCAGATATCTTGAAGCGGTGCCCCCGGCTCGACCAGCCGTCCACGGGTTTCATCGAACGAGGGTAGTGCGTGCAGCGCAATCCAATTGCAATAAGCCGGCAACGAAACGAACGGCAAATTGCGTGCATAGATGAGGTAGTTCAGCGAAGTTTGTTCGGTGTAGAAGTTCAGCGATCTTCTATACATGTCGCTCAGCAGCGAGGCCCAAAGGGACCAGACTTGGGAATTTCTCGCCAAGGCGAAGAAACCGGAATTGATCAGCGGCATCATAGCCAACCGATTGGCGACTTCGGCTCCGAAGCAAGCCGAATAAATCGCCAACTCTGCGCTGCGTAATTCGCGTGGCGGCAAAAATAAGGTTCGATAGAACCGGCTGATCTCGGGAACCACAGCTATCGCATCTTCCCGCCTGGCGCATTCGATAGCCAAAAGTACCGCTCGCTCATCTTGTATCCACGTATCGGCGTCCATCCAAACGTAGACTTCGGCTTCGGGAAGATGCCTAGGCAGGAAAGGACGCCACGCTTGAGCCTTGATGTATTCGGCCACTCCGGCTGATGCCAGAAACTCGATGTCCCATCCGATACGAATCGTCGTGACATTCTGTTGGGCGAGCCACGCCTTGTCTGCATCGCCGAGACCAAGGTCGAGAACCACCATGGGCAGGTGAGCAATAGAGGGAGCGCGTCGTATCGACAGCACCAACCCCTTCAAGAGGGGAAAAAATTTGGAGTCGGCAGCTGATGTGACGATCGCGCGTGTAGCCATTGATTCAACACGTGGAGCGTTTGCCGGGGGTTGGGCTGCCAAGCGCAGGTGGGCGGTATCGGTAGTCATCTCAGCGTCACAATCTGGACAATATATCGTATCGCGATTGCAATCAGAGCATGATTGTAGCGCCACGAAAATGCAAGCGATTTTTGCTGGCGCGTGACTGCAGGAATTGAGGCCGACCGGGCTTGTGGCAACGTTCATAATTGACGGGTCGACATGGACGCCAAGCTCGGCAATGCGCACTCGCTCTGCCATCAGCCCGGAGATGAAATGAACGTCGCGGCTCAGGCGGTCGAGCTTGGCCACGCCCACCGGGCATTTCCGCTGCTGCCGGAACAGCCGTGCCCTCGGATACCGGGGACTGTCCTGCGGTCGAGCAAGAACGGCGTTGCACGAGCTGCGGAGGCAACAGCGGCGCAACCCCGCCCCTGCACCATCCCGCGGTGGATCAATCTATGCATCCACGTGCGCACCGATTTGCAAGAGCTCGCCACAACACCTTTTAAATCGGTCGCCGGAGCCGCACGGGCACGGCTCGTTTCGACTCGGAGTTTTGGTTCGCGGCGTTTCGCGCGCGACCGGATTCAGAATTTGCTCCCATTCTACCGCGCGCGCAGACCATATGTAATTTTTCGCCACGAACTCTCTTTGTGCATCGAGTCGATTGCGGCAAGATATCGGATCTTTGAATGCCTCCTGGATCATGCGCCCCGCAAAACTCGCATATTCATGCCCGAATTCTTCGTCTGAGCTCCCCTGCGTGCGGCTGCACAAATGACCGAAGCCTGCGGCCGTCTCTGAAAGCGCACCGAGATCAGTGGACAACACCATGCAGCCGCTGGCCATGGCTTCCATGAGCGAGATGCACGAGGTCTCCTTGAAAATGCTCGGGTATGCGAATACGTCGGCTTTCGCAAATGCCTTGGAAAGGTCGGTTTGAGATACGGAACCGTAATATTCGACTCCGTCGGTCCGACGACATCTATCATACAATGCCTTATAGCGATCATCAGAATCTGCATAAACGGCCATGCTGGAATATATTTGTGCCGTGCATCCCGGCACGAGGGAGCGGATCAGTGGAAATGCGCCGAGCAATACCTCCAAGCCACGAAATGGCGTGCTTGAATAAACGAGCACAGGCGGACGCGCGACCTCGAAGAAATACGGCTCCGCTCGCGACAGCGACTCGAAAGCCGGTGACACCGCATTACGAATAACGTGAAGACTCCCCGCTCTTATCTTGAATCTATTTGCGTAACGCTCGGCTTGCCAGTCGCTCGCCGTCACGATCTTGTTCCAAAGGTACCGCTCGTTGCCGTCTAAAAGCGTATGTACGGCGCCAAGCTGATCGATATCATGCATCGTCCATAGCACCATCGGGCATTTCAAACCCGCGTTGCGCAGGTAGCGACCGATCGGGCTGATACAAACGACAACATCAAATGAATTGAGCGTCGCCGTACTGAAATCATTCCGGAAGCCGAGGCAATTCACCCCGCCAAATACTCCGATTTCCTTGCTGCTATTTAGAATGGATACGTCGTGGCCGCGCGCAGCCAAAGCCATCGCGAGATAACAAAGCGAAGATTGCATTCCCCCAAGCGGGCGCTGCAATGGCGTTACCGCAGTGTAGTTCGTCAACGGAGAATCCCCCGGATAAAGAAAATCGACGAACGCCAATCTCATGGAGCCCCTCCTGATAATCGCTTTCCTTCGACCGAAACGCGCTTCCGTCGATTCGACCGCATTTCGGTGCCGCCATCGTCCGCACCAAACCCGGATGACATGCTCACCTTCGTTCGCGTTGCAGCATCTGGCTGAGTGCCGCCTGGTCGTCGCCGGCGGCGGGTGTCCCGCCGACGCTCGAACATTTTCAAATGACGCTCCAAACAATGAAGTATTTGGCGCGGCCAGGCCGATGAAATTACAATTTCCATCGTGGCTTGAACAGCCCACAATCTGCGCTTGCGACAGCGCGAACGCGTTCGTCGTTCACCCTTGATCCCGCGCATCCGGGGCGGGCGATCGACGGCGGGCATCGGACGAAGACCGATGCGCCGATCGGATACGCGCGCTGTCGAATGGCGAAGCGTGGACGTCCAAAGAGAGCGAGGAAACGACCTGCTCGCACGGACCGGGCGGGAGAGGCAGAACGATTCGCCGCTCCGCGGCGATCCGCGCCCGATGTCGCAAGCCTTACGGCTGCGATCTTCCTCTTCCCAAGTCCAGAGCGCGATGCTAAGCGTTCATCGCTGGTCCCGGTCGGTCCGAGACTGCGGGGTCGGTGTAACCAGCGCGCTCATCGCGTTGGATTGGTTGGGTATCCGGCTCTTTTGGCATTCTCAACGCGTAAATTCCCGTCTTTGCCATGAACCGCAAACAGCGGCGAGCCGCGAAAAGTCAGGGCAACGCCGTGCCCGGTCGCCCCGCGCCGGCAGGGCCCGCCGGTTCTTCAGCACAGATTGCAGATTGGTTTGCCGCGGCGCTCTCGCACCACCAAGCCGGCCGACTGGCCGAGGCCGAGGGCTGTTACCGGAAAATCTGCGCCCTTGACCCCCGCCACGTCGATAGCCTCCATCTTCTCGGTGTGCTGGCCGGGCAAACGGGCCGCAATGATGTCGCAATCGACTTGATTGGACGGGCCTTGGCTCTCAAGCCGGACCTTGCCGAGGCGCACTACAACCTCGGAAATATCCTCGCACTGGAGAACAGGCTCGATCAAGCGGCGGCGCACTACGAGCGAGTGCTGGCGCTCAGGCCAAAGTTCGTCGAGGCGCACAACAGCCTCGGCACCGTGCTGTCGGATCAAGGCAAAACCAGGGAGGCGATGGCCTGCTTTGAGCAGGCGCTTTCCCTCAAGCCGGACTATGCCGAGGCGCACTACAATCAAGGCATTGTCCTCACGAAGACGAACCGGCTGGACGACGCCGCGACGCGCTACGAGCGGGCGCTGGCGTTCAAGCCGGACTATCACGAGGCGCACTACAATCTCGGCAATATCCTGAAGAAACAGGGCCGGCTGGATGATGCGGCGTTACGCTACCGGCAGGTCCTTGCGCTCAGGCCGGACTTCGTCGAGGCGCACAACGGGCTCGGAGCCGCATTCTTGGAGCAAGGCAAAGCCGGCGAGGCGCTGGCGTGCTTCGAGCGGGCGTTGGTGCTCAAGCCGGGCTACGTCGACGCCCTTCACAATCGCGGCAGCGCGCTTCGAGATCTCGAGCGCTTTGACGAGGCGCTCGCATGCTACGACGCGGCACTGGCGATCAAGCCGGACTACGCCGAAGCTTTCAACAACCGAGGCATTGCCCTCCAGGAGCTCAAGCGCTTTGGCGACGCGCTGGCGAGCTACGACAAAGCGATCGCCCTCAAGCCGGACTACACTGAGGCTCTTTACAATCGCGGCAACGCTCTTCGAGACCTCGAACGCCCTGCCGAGGCCCTGGCGAACTACGACGCGGCACTGGCGGTCAAGCCGGACCACGCCGAAGCCTTCAACAACCGGGGTATTGCCCTTCACGAGCTCAAGCGCTTCGACGAGGCGCTGGCGAGCTACGACAAGGCGATCGCCCTCAAGCCGGACTACGCCGAAGCCTTCAACAATCGAGGCATCACGTTCCGGGAGCTCGAGCGCTTCGACGCGGCGCTGGCGAGCTACGACAAGGCGATCGCCCTCAGGCCGGACTACGCCGAAGCCTTCAACAGCCGAGGTCATTTGCTCAACGGCGAAGGCAAGTGGGCGGAGGCGGTGGTCGACTTCGAGCGGGCATTGGCTCTCAAACCCGACTACGCCGGTGCCAAATTCGACTTGTGCATGGCGCAGCTTCCCGTCCTCTACCGGGACGAGCCCGAGATCGCGAAGCGCCGCGCGACCTATCAGGAATATCTCGAAGCGTTGTGCGTTGATGTCGATCGCGGAAGGATGCCGCGCGACATGGCCAAGGCAATTTGGTCAAGCCAACCCTTCTTCCTCGCCTATCAGGGGTACAATGATCGTGACCTCCAGAGCCTTTACGGCTCTCTCGTGTGTCGGATCATGGCTGAGCGGTACCTCCCGGCTGTTCTGAGCCCGCCGCCACGATCCGACGAGCCGGTACGGCTAGGCATCGTCAGCGGGTTCTTCCGGCAACATTCCAATTGGAAGATTCCCATCAAGGGTTGGCTCAGCCAGATCGATCGCAGCAGGTTCCGGGTATTCTGCTATCACACGGGCGTCGTAGCGGATGCGGCAACCAAGCAGGCGGCCGCTCTTAGCGATCGCTTTGTTCAAGGTCCCTTGTCGATCGACCGCTGGCGACAGGCGATCCTCGATGATGCCCCCCACGTCCTGATCTATCCGGAAGTGGGCATGAATGCCGTCTCGGCTCAGCTGGCCGCGCAACGCTTGGCCCCCGTCCAATGCAATTCCTGGGGCCACCCGGACACGAGCGGATTTCCGACCCTCGACTATTACCTCAGCAGCGCGTTGATGGAGCCGCCCGACGCGCAGGACCACTACACTGAACGCCTGGTCCGCTTGCCCAATTTATCGATCCATTGTGAACCGTTCGACCCGCAGCCGTCCTCGCTCCGTCGGACGGATCTCGGGTTGCGTTCGACGGCAACGATCTATTGGTGCGGCCAGTCGCTCTATAAATATCTGCCTCAGTTCGATCAGGTGTTTCCTCGCATCGCGCGAGAAGCTGGAGATTGCCAATTCGCGTTCATTCAATATTGGCAGGGGACGCATCTCAATGATCTGTTATTCCAGCGACTCGAGCGCGCGTTCGCCGACTTTGGCTTAAGGGCTGCAGACTACTGCGTCTTGTTGCCGCGCCTGGAGCCATCCCAGTTCGTGGCGGCCATCGGACTATGCGACATCGTGCTGGATAGCATTGGTTGGTCAGGGTGCAATTCGACGTTGGAGGGCCTACACCACGACTCGCCCGTCGTCACCATGACCGGCCCCCTGATGCGGGGCCGGCACACGACGGCGATCCTCAAAATGATGGCAGTCGACGAGACCATAACCGAGACGATCGACGATTATGTTTCCGTTTCCGTTCGTTTAGCTCGCGACTTGCCGTGGCGAATGGCTGTGAGAAACAGGATATCTGAAAACAAACATCGCATCTACCGTGACACCACTTGTGTGGCGGCGTTGCAAGACTTCCTGAACAGCGTCGCACGTCGATCCCTTTGATTGTACACATTCAACGGCATGCGATCCACGAGAGGCGATCCATCCCCTGGATTCACCCCCCCGATGCGACGCCGAAGCTTCGTGGGCTCTCCCCACGCTGGTGAATTTCCCACATTGTGGTGTAGGCCTCCTCGAGGTGGCGGCGGATTCGATCGGTATCGAATAACGGATAGCCCGCTCGATTTTGCTCGAGCCGATGCCGGTAGCCGCGCAGAAGCGATGCATCGGTCGCGAGGCGCAGGGCCAAGGCTTCATATTCGCCGAGATCACCGGTCGCCAGGTCGGGAAGGCCGGCGGCATACAGCAGACTCGTGGCTACCCTTCCGGCGAAGGAAGCGCCCCGGCAGGTCAGCACAGGCAGTCCCGCCCATAGCGCATCGCTCGCCGTAGTATGGGCATTGTACGGCAGCGTATCCACGAAAAGGTCCGCCAGACGATGACGGGCCAAATGCTCTTCCGCCTCCACCCTTGGCGCAAACACCAGACGGGCCGGATCGATCCCGCGCGCCGCAGCCTCCTTGCGCAGGTTTTCGGGGGCATCGCTGTTGTCCTGAAACAGCCAGAGCACGCTGCCCTCGATCGCACCCAAAAGTCGCATCCAAACATCGAATACGGGCGGGGTGATCTTATAATTGTTGTTGAAGCAGCAGAAGACGAATCCCTCTTCAGGCAATCCGGCCTCGCGCCGAGCCGGCGTGCGGGCCGCGATCTCTCGTTTCGAATCGTTGACTTGGTAGCAATCCGGGAGATGGACGATCTTCTCCGTATAGTACGGCTGCTGGTCGAATGGCAGAACGATCTTGTCGGCGATCACGTAGTCGATGAAATCGGCCCCCATGGTTCCCGGATAGCCCAGATAGCTCACCTGGATGGGTGCCGGGCGATGGGCGAGAATGCCGAAACGAGCATCGTAAGTGTAGCCCTTCAAGTCTATGGCGATGTCGACGTGCAGTTCATTCAAATGCTTTGCGATATCGCGATCGCTTTTCGATCTCACATCATGGAATTCATCGAAAGCATTCATCAGGCGGGCGCGCATGTCGCTCTGCCCCTCGGGGCCGAAGGATATTCCCACGATCTCGAATCGCGTGCGATCGTGAAGCTCGAACAACCCTGCCGTCAGGAAGGCCGTCGCATGCTGATGGAAATCCGCAGAAAGATAGGAAATGCGGAGCTTGTCATGATGCCTGATCGCTCCATTCCATAGCGGCTGTGGCCGCACGGGCAGTTTGTGATCGATGAATGTGCGGGCGCAGTTCAGCTGCAGCAACGGATCGCAGCCGTAACCCAGCGCGAAAAATGGAGAGATGATCGATTTCTGCCGCGAGATATGCGTTTCCAATTCGCCGGCGATCATTGCGGTTCGGGACCAGTCACATATGGCGAGGGCGGCTTCCGCCGCTCCGGAAAACGCATGACGGTGATCAGGTGTGAGCGCAAGCGCCTTGTCGAAGCTGGCCAGCGCCTCGGCGATGCGATTGAGCCGTCGAAGTGCATTGCCGCGATTGTAGAGGGCGTCGCCGTAATCCGGCTTGATCGTCAGAGCCCTGTCGTAGCTTGCGATTGCCAGTGCATACTGCTGCAGGTCTTGGAGCGCGTTCCCGCGATTGTTGAGAGCTTCTACGAAATCCGGCCGAATCGCCAGCGCCCGATCGAAGCTTGCCAGAGCTTCCTCGGCCGGGCGCTGCAGGTCTTGAAGGGCAAGACCTCGATTGTTGAGGGCTTCGGGATAGTCCGGCTTGATCGCCAATGCGTTGTCGAAGCTTGCGAGCGCCTCGGCGGGACGTTTCAGGTGCTGGAGCGCATTGCCGCGATTGTTGAGGGCTTCGATGTGCGCCGGCGCGATCGCCAGCGCCTTGTCGAAGCTTGCGATCGCTTGCGCTGGCAGCCCGAGATCTCGAAACGCATTGCCCAGATTGTGGAGGGCGTCGACGAAGGCCGGCTTAAGTGCCAGAGCCCGCTCGTAATTCGCTATCGCTTCGGCAATTTTCCCTTGCAGCGAGAGCGCGGCACCGAGCCCATTGTGCGCCTCGGCGTAGTCGGGCTTGAGCAGAAGGACCCGCTGGAACCTAATCACCGCATCATCGAGCCGCCCCTGCTCCAACAGGATATTGCCGAGATTGTATTGAGCTTCATGATAGTCCGGCTTGAGGACAAGCGCCTGCTCGTATTCCGCTGCCGCTTGATCAAGCCTGTTTTCTTTTGTGAGGAGCTTACCGAGATTGTAGTGCGCCTCGATAAATGTGGGTTGGAGGACCAGCGCCCGTTCAAAGCATGTAATTGCCTCAATGGTCTTGCCTTGATCCGAAAGTACGATAGCGAGGCTATTATACGCCTCGACGAAGTCCGGCCTAATGGCCAGCACTTGCCTGTAGTGGGCTGCGGCCTGATCGGACCGGTGCTCCATTGCGAGGATGTTGCCAAGATTGTAGTGGGCCTCCGCATAGCTCGGCCTGAGTGCCAAAGCGCGTCCAATCAAGTCGATTGCGATGTCATTGCGACCCGCCTGCCCGGCAAGCACACCGAGAAAATGCAGACTTTCGACGTGGGAGGGATCAACCGCACAAATTTGCCGATAAAGGCTCTCGGCCTCCCGGAGCCGGCCGGCCTGGTGGTGCGAGAGCGCCTCCGCGAACCGTTCTGCAATGTTTGGACCGGCATGCTGAGCCGGCGCCGCGCGATCAGGGGCGGCGTTGCCTTGGCTTTTCGCGGCTCGCCGCTGCTTTCGGTTCATGGGGGGAGAAGTCGCATTTTTTAGAGATGAAACAATGGCTGGTCTGGCGCGCCACGGTCGATGAAAGTGGGCACTATTGCTTCGCCGTTCCCCTATGATGCTGCGGCCTGCAACGCGTTCCAATAGGTGAGCCTGCGACGGCGCGCGATCTTATACTACGCCGGAGGCGGCTATTTTCCCCCGATATTAAGGCTCTCCAATGCCAATTGCGCTTGTTCCCGTTTTGGGAACATGCTATCTTGAGGGATGCGGGTCATCGCTCGAAACGTGCTTGTCAACTTCCGGGGCAGGCACCCGGAAGCAAAGGTCCCGCTCGAACGCTGGCACAAGCTCGCGAAAGCGGCGCAATGGGCATCAACGGATGAGGTTCAGAAGGCCGCTGCGAAAGCCAAGGTGCTAAACCGTGAGCGTGTGAGGTTTGAGGTCGCGGGAGGAAACTATTGCTTGGTGGCCGCTTTCGATTTTCGTCGGCAGATCGCGTTCGTGAAGTTCATCGGCACCCACGCGGAGTATGACCGCATCGATGCATTGACGGTGTCGCGGTTTTGAGGAGACCACCATGGACATCCGGCCGATTCGCACGGACGAAGAGCACCGCGCGGCGCTCGCTGCGATCGAGGCCTGTTGGGGTGCACCGGAGGGAACGGAGGAAGGCGACAAGCTCGATGTGCTCCTCGCGCTGGTCGACATTTATGAGGCAAAGCGATGGCCGATCGAAATCGGCGAGACCTTTGATCCGATCGATGTGCTCCGGTATTCCATCGACGAGCTCGGGCATACCCAAGCGGAGCTCGCGGAACTTCTGGGCTCGCGCCCGCGTGCCTCGGAAGTTCTTGCGCGTCGACGCGCGCTTACCGTCGAGATGATCCACAAGATCGGCGAGGCGTGGAAAATTCCAGCCGACCTTCTGGTTCGTCCCTACAAGATCGAAAAAGCCGCCTGACCCGGTGGACGGTGGTTCAATGGCGCGCGCGAGAGAGAGGAAATACGCGAGCAACGAATTGCCATGGAGGCCGTCGTCGATGCTTACGGTTCCAGCGAACGTGCGATGGGTTGGTATTACTACCTCGACGGCAAGATGAAGGTTCCGTTCAAGGCGCGCTGTCGGTTCGCCCGGCCCATCTCCGTTCTCAAGGTCAGAGAGGAAGTAGACGTCCTCGGTATGGTACCGGAAACGGAGTGCGAGAGCGAAATGTTTGTCTGGGTTAGGCAGGTCGCTGCGCGAGGCAAAGTCCAGCTACGTCGGCTCCACAAAATGTATTCGAATATATGAAAATGTTACATGAGTTTTATTTATATAAATGGACTTTATGACATTGTTACTTGAGAGCGAGAGCCAAGCTGCATCTAATCAGCGCCCTGGCGGGGCAAGAATCGAACACAAAAGGGGCAGGGGACACTGCATCTCATTTTTTCGCCGACGGATATCGGGCCGATGCCGCCGTTCACGATCTCACCATCATTGAAGTCCGCTCTCGACTGAATTCGACCTGAACGACGCATGCTTTCGACGGCCGACAGCAATCGCGGTAAGCGCTTTCCGAGAGGCCGCGACCCGCTTGCCGGTGTGTCCCCGCCGCCTGCGATCGAAAAGACGTATCCAGTGGAATCATTCGGGTGGGCGAGCCGGAACGCATGAACGCAAAAGGCATGGGCACGCCGGCTGTGCCCGAAAAATCCTGCGGCTCGTGCACGACATGCTGCACCGTCATGGGCGTACCCGAGCTCAAGAAGCGGCCATGGGACGAGTGTCCCCATGTCGCGGCCGGTCTCGGTTGCAAGATCTATTTGGAGCGGCCGTCGGGCTGCCGGAAGTTCATCTGCGGCTGGCTTTTGGACCCCAATATGGGGCCGGATTTGAAGCCGGAAAATTGCCACGTCGTTTTCTACCAGAAAAACGCGCTGGACATCGTCGCCACCTGCGATCCCAATTATCCCGATGCCTGGCGCAAGCCCAACGTCGTCGCATTCCTTCACCACCTGGCGAGCGCGATCGGGCCCAACCGAAAGGTCATCGTGTTGGAAAAGGGTCGAACCTGGTTCGCCACGGAAAACGCGATCGTGCCCACCGACACGGGCTGAACGATTCCCGGGCCAGCCCCCGGGGCGAGCCCTATTTCACGGTCCGACGGTCACCGTCCCACAGTCACCGTCCCACAGTCACGGTTCGACACTGAAGCTTCGCGGACTCTCTCCGCGCCGCTGGCGTTCCCGCATCGTGGTGTAGGCGCTCTCGATCTGGCGGCGAAATCGATCCGTATCAAAAAGCGGACAGGTCGCACGATTTTGCGCGAGCCGGTGCCGGAAGCTGCCGAGAAGCGATGCATCGGTCGCGAGTCGGAGCGCCAAGGCTTCATATTCGCGAAGATCGTTCGTCGCCAGCTCGGGTAGGCCCGCAGCATCGAGCAAGCTCGTAGCCACCCGGCCGGCGAAGGAAGTTCCTCGGCAGGTCAACAAGGGTAGTCCAGCCCACAGCGCATCGCTGCCCGTGGTGTGGGCGTTGTAGGGCAGGGTATCTAGGAAGAGGTCCGCCAGGCGATGACGGGCCAAATGCTCCTCGGGCTCCAGCCTTGCCGCGAATACCAGGCGGGCCGGATCGACTCCGCGCGCCGCAGCCTCCCGGCGCAGATTCTCCCGCGCATCGTCATTGTCGTGCAGCAACCAAAGTACGCTGCCCGCGACTGCGTCCAGAAGCCGCATCCAGACATCGAACACGGGCGCTGTCGTCTTGTAGTTGTTGTTGAAGCAACAAAATACGAATCCTTCGTCCGGCAACCCGGCTTCGCGCCGGGTCGGCACATAGGCCGCGATCTCCCGCTTCGAATCGTTTATTTGGTAGCAATCCGGAAGATGGACGATCCTTTCCGTGTGGAACGGCTGCTGCTCGAACGGAAGAACCGTCTTGTCGGCGATCACATAGTCGATGAAGTCGGCACTCATGGTTCCCGGATAACCGAGATAGTTCACCTGGATGGGCGCGGGACGATAGGCAAGGATGCCGGAACGAGCATCTTGAGTGTAGCCTTTCAAGTCGATGGCGATGTCGACCTGCAGGTCGTTCAGCAGCTTCGCGGCATCCAGGTCGCTCCTCGATCGCACGTCGTGGAATTGATCAAACGCCCGCACCAGACGGGCGCGCATGTCGCTCTGATCGTCGCGGCCGAAGGAAATTCCGTAAACCTCGAAGCGCGCCCGATCGTGGAGCTCGAATAGTCCCGCCATCAGGAAAGCGGTCGCGTGCCGATAGAAATCCGCGGACAAATAGGCTATGCGGACCTTGTCATGACGATAGATCGCTCCGTTCCACAGCGGCTGCGGCCGCACAGGCAGCCTATCGTCGATGAACCTCCGGGCACATTCCAATTGCAACGATTGGTGGCCGCCGTAGCCCAGCAAAGTGAACGGGGAGACGATCGACGTCCCCCGCGCGATCTGATGTTCCAATTCGCCGGCGAGCACTGCGGTTCGGGACCAGTCGCAAATGGCAAGCGCGGCATCGGCCATCCCGCAGAACGCGTAGCGTTGGTCGGGCTTGATTGCCAATGCCCGCTCGAAGCTTGCAAGCGCTTCGGCGGTGCGCTTGAGATCTCGCAACGCGATGCCGCGATTGTAGAGGGCGTCGCCGTTGTCCGGTTTGATCGCCAGGGCTTGGTCGAAGCTGGCGAGCGCCTCGGGAGCCCGCTCCAGGTCTCGAAGCGCAATGCCGCGATTGTGGAAGGCATCGGCATCGTCCGGTCTGATCGCCAGAGTCGCGTCGAAGCTCGCCAGCGCTTCGGCGGGTCGCCGTAAATCGCGCAGCACAAGGCCGCGATTGTTGAGAGCATCGGCGTAATCCGGCTTGATCGCCAGCGCCAGCTCGAAGCTCGCCAGCGCTTCGGCAGGGCGCTGCAGATCGCGTAGGGCGATGCCGCGACTGTTGAGAGCCTCGACGAAATCCGGCTTGAGCGCCAGCGCCCGGTCGAAGCACGCCATCGCCTCGTCAAGCCTGCCCTGCCGCGCAAAAACGCTGCCCAGGTTGCAGTGCGCGTCGGACAGGCCCGGCATGAGCGTCAGCGCGCGCTCAAAACACGCCGTTGCCTGATCGAGCCTGCCCTGTTGCGCGAGAACGCCACCCAGATTGCAATGAGCCTGGGCGAAGGCGGGCCTGATCGCCAACGCTCGCTCGAAGCAAGCCGCCGCTTCCGCCAGTCTGCCTTGGAGCAACAGAACCGCGCCGCGGCCGTTATGCGCCTCGGCGAAGTCCGGCTTAAGCGCCAGCGCGTGCTCGTACCGCTTGGCCGCTTCCGCGAGCCGCCCCTGCGTCTCGAGCAAATAGCCGAGGTTCAAATGCGCCTCATGATAGGTCGGTTTGACCACCAACGCCTGTTCAAAGCAGGCTGCCGCCTGAGTGGCCTTGCCTTGGCGCAGGAGCGCGAGGCCGAGACTGTAATGCGCCTCGGCGAAGCGCGGCTCGAGCGCCAATACCTGCCGGTACTGCGCGGCTGCTTGATCGAGCCTGTTCTCTCTGGCGTACAGATTGCCGAGATTGTAGCGCGCATCGGCATGGTTCGGCTTGAGGGCCAAGGCTTTGCTGATCAGCTCGATCGCGATGTCGTTGCGGCCCGCTTGACCCGCGAGTACACCGAGAAAATGCAGGCTATCGACGTGGCTGGGATCAACGGCACAGATTTGCCTGTAGAGGGTCTCGGCCTCGGCCAGCCGGCCGGCTTGATGGTGCGAGAACGCCGCGGCAAACTGCTCGGCAATCGCCGGCGATGAACCGGCAGGTCCGGCTGACCCGGGGCGACCGAGGGGGACCTTGCCCATGCTTTTCGCGGCTCGGCGCTGTTCTCGGTTCATGGGAGAGAAGTCAAATTTTCCCTCGAGTTGCCACGAGCGCCGGGCGGGGGAGCAACCGCCGTGCCCACAGCGGAGCATCGGCTCGAAAGCTAGCATTCTGCTCGGGGACTCGGAAGCCAAAAGCTCGTCATTGATGAGGGAGCGTCACGGTGATCGCCTCATCCCCTGCCGGGCACACCGGGTCAAGCGCAGCGGGAGGCGAGCGTCGTTGGTTCACCCCAATTCAGGCCGTTCCGCCGCACGCGGAGCAGGTTCGGCGCGTCTGATCTCGTAGGTGTATCCGGTCGGTCCTGGTTTCCGCGACAGGACCATCGGGATCTGCGGATCGAGGTTCCCCAGTTCGACGATGCGATCCGGCAGGACCCCGATAAACCGTGCGCCGATTTGCACCAGCACAAGCACCAGCCGGCCTTGCTCCGCGCCATCCGCCGCCCATTTCTTGATCGCGGCGAAGTATGGCGGTTTCTTCCAGGCATTGGGAAAGTTCGGGTCGACCGCGATATTGATCTGTTGCCGGTCGCCAGCGGGAGCCTCGCCAAAGAGCACGAACTTCGCCCGGTCGGGCTTCCATTCAGGGCCCAAATGAGGATTGAGCATCCAATGGCAATAGAAGCGTCGGCAGACCGAAGGGCGGCTCTCATAAATTCCGCAGCCTTTCCCCGTCACGACATGGCGACACCACACGCCGGGAGGCTTTTCCAGTTCCTTGATGGTCAGGGTCTTGCAGCACATCAAGCAGGTGCCGCACGCCCTTCCGGGCACGACGTGTGCCGCTTCTGCAGGTTCCATCTTGAGCGGCCCCCTCCGCCTTGGCTCGGCGGGCGAGAGTAAAGCATTTTCGGCTCGATTTGAACCGGCCGCATATCGATCTACCGGTTCGACAGACCGCCGCGCATTGGCCCGTTCCGATGCGTCGCCTTGAGCGGTGCGGCGGACCGCGATATCGTGCGCTGCCGTCGGGCGGGTAACTGCAGCGCGGCGACGCCGGTTCAATGGCGCGGCAAGAACCTTCCGAAATGCACGATCTGTCGCAAGCGCTCAACAAAGCCGTCGATCTCCATCGCAAGGGGAATCTGGCGGCGGCCGAAGGTCTCTATTTGCAGCTGCTCGAGGTGCAGGCCGATCATTTCGACGGGCTGCAAATGCTCGGCTTTCTGCGCTATCAACAGGGACGCTTCATCGAGGCCCTTTCGTTGCTCGGCGCCGCGCTGCAAACGCGATCCGATTTTCCTCCCGCGCTCTTGAACCGCGGGCTCGTGCTCGACGCGCTCGGGCGCCGTGAGGAGGCGCTCGCGAGCTACGAGAAGGCGCTGGCCATCCAGCCGAACTATGCCGAGGCGCACCACAATCGCGGAGTTGTGCTTCGAAGCCTGAAGCGTCCCGCCGAGGCGCTCGCCAGCTTCGACCGGGCGCTGTCGTTCAAGCCGGACTACGTCGACGCCTGCAACAATCGCGGGTACGTGCTGCAGGACTTGAATCGCCCCGCCGAGGCGCTGGCGAGCTACGAGAGGGCGCTGGCCATCCAGCCGAAGCATGCCAAGGCGCTCTACAATCGCGCCAGCGTGCTTCGAGACCTGCATCGTCCGGCCGAAGCGCTCGCCGCCCATGACGAGGCGCTGCTGATCAAGCCGGATTTCGCGGAGGCCCTCAACAATCGAGGCCTCGCGCTCCTGGATTTGCATCGCCCGGTCGAGGCGCTCGCGAGCTTCGAGCGGGCACTGGCGATCCAGCCGGACTATGCCAGGGCGCTCAACAACCGCGGCAACACGCTGCAAGATCTCAAGCGCCCGGCGGAGGCGCTCGCAGCCTACGACAAAGTGCTGGCCATCCAGCCGGCCTATGCGGAGGCACTCTACAATCGCGGGATCGTGCTTCGCGACCTGCATCGCCCCGCCGAGGCGCTCGCCAGCTTCGATCAGGCGCTTTCGATCAATCCGGATCACGTCGATGCGCTCAACAATCGAGGCGTCGTGCTTCGCGACATCAATCGTCCGCTCGAGGCGCTGGCGAGCTACGACAGGGCGCTGGCGATCAAGCCGGACTATGCCGAAACGCATTCGAACCGAAGCGCGCTCCGGCTGCTGCTGGGCGATTTCGACAGGGGCTGGGAGGAATTCGAATGGCGGTGGCGGACGCCGGAATGCGGCGCTTGGAGGCGAGATTTTGCGGAGCCTCTGTGGCTCGGTAAGGAGCCGCTCGAAGGACGGACGATTCTGCTGCATGCCGAACAAGGGTTCGGCGATGCCATCCAATTCGTGCGATATGCGCCGCTGGTCGCGGCCATAGGCGCCGAGGTCATCGTCGAGGCGCCACCCGCGCTCACGGCTTTGTTCTCGCGCGTCGAGGGCGTTTCGTTGGTCATCGGCCGTGGCGAAAAGCTGCCTGAGTTCGATTGTCATTGCCCGTTGCTCAGCCTTCCGCTCGCGTTCAAGACCAGGCTCGAGACAATTCCGGCAGTCATTCCGTATCTGACTGCTCTCGAGGATCGCGTGATCAAATGGCGGCAGCGGCTGCCGGAATCGGGGATGCGACGGATCGGAATTGCTTGGGCCGGCAATCCGAATTTCAAGGGGGATCAGACCCGCTCGATAGGATTGGCCGGTTTCTTGCCGCTGCTTTCGGTCGCCGGGATCGAGTTTGTGGGTCTTCAAAGAGACCTGCGCGAAGGAGATCGTGACATCCTGCGGGATAGTTCCAGCATCAAATATGTGGGCGACGCAATCGAGGATTTCAGCGACACCGCGGCCATCATGTCCGGCGTCGACCTGGTTATCTCGTCGGATACATCAGTCGCGCATCTGGCAGGCGCATTGGGCAAGCCGGTGTGGGTGCTGCTGCAATACGTGGCAGATTGGCGATGGTTGCTCGAACGTAGCGACAATCCCTGGTATCCGACGGCACGGCTGTTCAGGCAGCCGGAAATCGGGGACTGGGAGGGCGTGATTCGGCGGGTCGGTGATGAGCTCGTTCGAACCCCGGCGTGAATCCGTCCTTGCCGGCTACGTGCCTCGATGTTCGAAGCGCCGGGGTTCTCTGAGCCATTGATGGAATCGTGAGCCGGGTGACCCGGATCGCTGGCCATCGGGCGCGGCCGTCGATTCCGGTTGACGTGTTACGCGTCATGTAGATCGAATTGCGCCGATAGATCGACCGCGGTCGAATGCCCGTGTCCGGAATTGGTAGCGTTGCTTAGGGATCACGCGGACGTGATTCGATTATCGAACGCCATGGTCAGGGCGAGGGCAGGCGGAATATCCGAAAATAGATGTTTAGTTAAATGGCAGCGGCTCGTTTACGCAAAAGCTATCGCTTCCGCCGGAATGGTTACGCCTTTGAATTCTTGTCCTGCTATGGAAGAGCCGCCATGTTTGGCGCACTACAATCTCAGCTATGTACTGCAATCTCAGCTATGTACTGCAATCTCAACTATGTAATCTCAGCTATGGAGAATCAAAAATGTTGACCAAGACCAAAATCGCTTTGGCGGCTGCCCTCATCCTCGGCCCTGTTTCCGCGGCTCTGGCGAGCGATACCGTCACTGACGACAGATATGGTGGTCCGTCCCAGACCTGGCAGGACATTGCGAAATCCGCGCAGTACATCCAGGATCAGATCAAGAGCGAGTACCACACGAACGGTGCCGGCGGCGCTTATGGTTACGTCAAGCCGGCGAAGCCGGCGCGTCATGCGGCGCCCGAGGCGACCCGGGACCACTGAGCGATCATCCGTCAGGAGATCGCATACTAATCCCCCGGGGCGTTTTTTTGCCCCGGGGTTATGCGGGGAGACGGCGGGCTGTTGATTCGGATCCGCGGCATTGCGGGCGTTCTCGTCGCTGAGATGTCGCTGAGATATTGACGGCGCGTTGCGCGGCAAGAATGCGCAGGGACGCGGCTGAGCCTCCCATTCTTTCTACCGTCTGGCTCAAATCGGCGCTGCGTTGAGGCCTGGAGATAGGCCCCGCGCGTCGAGCATGCGCGGCGGCAAGCATCGTGGCTTCGACCCGCGGGTTTCCGGATTTACGCATTCGATATGGGTAGCAAACGCCGTTTATATGCACGGTGACCGCGCTTTTTACGCTCAATTGCCGGCCTTTATATGTGCAAGGGCGGTTGTTCGCCGATAGCTTGATCGGGCGGGTCTCGCTCCAATCCCCAAACCCAACAATCGAGGCCAGCTGACAGCTTCATATCTCGGCATGGGGAGATGCCGAGGTCGCCATCTGAGGCGCGGTCGCAGAAAAGGGAGCACAATCCCGATGACCGTTTTCGAATCGCACGACAGCACGGTTGCCGGCTGGGCCGGGCGAGCCGGCGTGAGCCAGCGGAAGGCGCCGCCACAGCCGAGCAAGATCGCCGCGGCCGCGCGGAATTTTCATTCGGCGGTCGCGCTTCATCGACACGGCAAGCTGCGTGAAGCCGAGCGGCTCTATCGTGCCGTTCTGGAGGTCAATGAATCCGATTTCGATTGTCTGCACAATCTCGGTCTGCTGCATGCGCAGGAGGGCAGGTTCGACGACGCCGTCGGGTTGCTGCGTGCCGGGGCCCGGCAAGATCCGCGCTCGGTCGAGGTGCACAACAATCTCGCCAATGTGCTCGCAATATTGAATCGCCATGACGAAGCCGTCGCAGGCTTTCGTATCGCCATCACCCTGAAGCCGGATTTTGCGGAGGCGCACAACAATCTCGGAAATGCCCTCGCGATGCAGGGCAGGACGGATGAAGCGGCCGAGCACTATGTGCAGGCGTTGGCGCTGCGGCCCGATTACACCGACGCCCACGTCAACCTCGGCAATATCCGAAACGAGCAGGGCCGGCTCGAGCAAGCGGTGGCTCATTACGAGCGGGCACTGGCCATCAGCCCCAGCGTTCCCGAGCCGCACTGTCGCCTCGGCGATGTTCTGAAAAGGCAGGGCCGAGTCGGCGACGCCGCGGTCTGCTACCAGAACGCGCTCGCGCTCAAGCCCGACTGGGCCGAGGCGCATTGCCGGCTTGGAACCGTGCTCTTCGATCAGCGCAAGCTGACGGCGGCGATGGCCTGCTTCGAGCGCGCCCTGGGGCTCAAGCCGGACCTGGCCGAGGCGTGGCTGGGTCTCGGGCATGCATTCCACCAGGCCCGGCGCTATGACGATGCCCTCGCCGCCTTCGGCAAGTCCCCCGACCTCGCGCAAGCGTGGCTTGGTCGCGCCCGCACGCTCAGACGCTTGAAACGATTCGAGGATGCCATCGTGGCGTATCGTCGAGCCCTGGCGAAGGGGGGCGACGCCGAGCTCATTCAATACTACTTGGCGTCGCTGGGAGCGGAGCCGGCTCCGGTCGCCGCTCCCGAGCAACTCGTCAGCACGGTTTTTGACGGCTATTCCGAGCGCTACGATCAGCATCTCGTCGGCACGCTGAAATATCAAACGCCGGACTTGTTGTTTGATGCAGCGGTGCGGTTGGTGCCTTCGCGCAATCTGGACATTCTGGACTTGGGTTGCGGGACTGGGCTTTTGGGCGTGCGATTTCGTGCGCTCGCCCGCACGCTGACCGGAGTCGATATTTCCGCGAACATGCTCGAGGTCGCGCGCCGACGTCAAATCTACGACGACCTGGCCTGCGGAGAATTGATTGCGTTCTTGCAGACGCAAACCAAGGGGTTCGATCTGGCGGTCGCCGCCGATGTCTTCGTCTATTTCGGGGACCTGTCGCCGGTGTTTCGCGCAGCGCGAGGCGCGCTGAGGCCGGGGGGTATTTTCGGCTTTTCGGTCGAGGCGGGCGAAGACCAGGACTTCATGCTGAGATCCACGCTTCGCTACGCGCATTCAGCCGCCTATCTTCGAAAGCTGGCGGATGATCATGGTTTCGTCTTGCAAGCGATCGAGTCCAAGGTGCTGCGCCAGGAAGACGGAAATGATGTGGTCGGCCACATCGCCATGCTGCGTCGCCCGTAGCGTCATCCCGCCCCACGCTGCGCCCGCATTCCCGCGAACAATTTAATGGGTCTTGCCGCGACAAGGACCGTGGATCATGGAAGCCGGCCAATTTCACCAGCGCGAGCATTGGCTCGCGCTTGCCCCGGGTCTGCATATCGAGGACCGCTCGCTTTTCGAGAACGCCGGGTATCTCGAATTGCCTCCGGAATTGACGTCTCGATTCAAGCACGACGGCTATGTGCAGGGCAGCGCCGACTGGGGCTTGGACGTCAAGTTGATGGCCGACGCCGTCCGCGCGCTCTCGGCGGCGAACGTGTCCCCGCTGTTCGCCTATTTGTATGACGAATTCTGGTATCCGTTCTTGAAGCTGCACCTTCTGCACGGTGCCCTGCTCGGCGGCGGGTACCGTCTGTTGCCCGATTTCTGGATCTTGAATGTCGACCCGAAGAAGGGCGAGGCGGGATGGCGGCCGCATCGGGATAAGGGCAGGAGGGCCCTGTTCGACGACGGTTCGCCGAAATCCGTCACGACCTGGATTGCCCTCACGACCGCCACGCCACTGAACGGCTGCCTTTACGTCGTGCCGCCGCAGCACGATCCGACCTACGCGACGGCGGAAGAGACCGAGATGAAATTCGATTACCAGAGCATCCGCGCGCTTCCTGCCAATCCCGGCGATTTCATCATTTGGAACCAGGCCCTGTTTCATTGGGGCAGCAGAACTTCGCCCGATGCGGCGGAATCTCGCGTCAGCATGGCGTTTCAGCTCCAACGCGCGGATGTGCCTCCCTTCGAGAGCCCGTTGATCGATCCGCTGCGGGTTCCGCCGTTCGAGGCGCGCATCAAGCTCATCGCCCAGCAGCTGTATCGGTATCGGCACATGTATGAGCTTGATCCGAAGCTGGCCCAAATGGCCGCCGAATCCCATGCCGAAGCGGTCCTTTCCCCGGCTGTCGTGGGTGCCGGTGAGTTCGCGGCGCAGCCAGCTGGGCGCAGCCCCCACGATCCGCCGGGCCGGGGCAGGATCGGGCGAAACGAGCCTTGTCCGTGCGGGTCAGGCAAGAAGTACAAGCAATGCCACGGCTCCTTGCGGTGACGCCGGCACACGCGCTGCCGCAAAGCGGGCTCAAACATTTAATTTCTTGTCAACATCATTGTATGCAATATTTGTTGGCATATCCGCTCGCCTGGTCTCGCCCCTCATCCCATCTTGGTTGGCTGGCCCTACCGCCGGAAAATCGGCGAAATCGGGATCGGGAGCGCCGCCGGAAATCCCCCTGGTCGTTTTGAGAGACACCTATGCCGCAAAATGTGATCGATGTTGCCCCCGAAATTCTGGACGACCTCGTTGCCGCCAACCGCATCCTCGCCGACCAGGGGATTTTGGACGCCTTCGGGCACGTGAGCATTCGTCATCCGGGCAATCCCGATCACTATCTCATGTCACGTTGGCTGGCGCCCGCGCTGGTCACGGCCGAGGACATCGTCGAGTACGATCTCGAGAGCGTCGCGCTCACGCATCCGGGCCTGCAACTCTACTCCGAGCGTTACATTCACAGCGAAATCTACAAGGTGCGCTCCGACGTGCATGCGATCGTGCACAGTCACTCGCCGACGGTGGTCCCGTTCGGCGTCACCCATGCGCCGTTCCGGCCCATCCTCCACAACGCGGCCTTCCTGGGCGATTTCGTCCCGGTCTTCGACATTCGCGAGAAATTCGGGCCGAGCGATATGCTGGTCAACCGCAAAGAGCGCGGAACCGAGCTGGCGCGCGTGCTGGCGAAGCATACGACGGCATTGATGCGCGGCCACGGCGACGTCGTGGTCGGGAGCAACATCCAGAACGTCGTGTGGCGCGCCTACTATACGGAGATCAATGCGCGCATGCTGGCGCAGGCGATCGCGATCGGCGGCGGCCCGATCATGTATCTTTCCGCCGAGGAGGCGGTGCTGACGGACGCATCCATGCAGCGGGTCGAGGCGCGTCCGTGGAAGCTTTGGAAGCAGAAGGCGCTCGGACGCTCGTAACGGGCGGGCATTCCGCCACCTGCGGGCGTGCTTGCCGGCAAGGGAGAGACGACATGGCCAAGACGACTGCCAAGACAACTGCCAAGACAACGGCAGCAGCCGGGCTGATCGGCTTGATCGTGGTGAGCGCGGCGGTTCCGGCCGCCGCCCAGCCTGCCGCTAACGCGGCTGCCGCCAACGCGGTCGCCGGAAAGACCCTCCGGATGATCATCGGCTTCGGCGTCGGGGGCGGATACGATCTTTGGGCCCGCGCGGTCGCCCAGCACATGGGCAAGCACCTGCCCGGCAATCCGACCTTGGTGCCGCAGAACATGCCGGCGGGCGGGAGTCTCGCGGCGGCGAATTTCCTCTACGAGGTGGCTCCGAAGGACGGCACCGTGTTCGGCCTCATCGGCCGCGATGCGCCGCTCGCCCCGATCACCGGTGTGTCGGGCGCTCGCTTCGAGCCGACCAAAATGTCCTGGCTCGGCACGCCCACCAAGGAAACCAATATCTGCATCGCCTATCACACTGCGTCGGTGAAGACGGTGCAGGATCTCCACGACAAGGAACTGGTGGTGGGCGACGTCGGCCCGGGCTCCGGCACCCGCGCCTACCCAAAGGCGCTGGCGGCGCTGCTCGGCATGAAGTTCAAGCTGGTCAGCGGCTATCCGTCTTCGGCGGATATCTTTCTGGCGATGGAACGCGGCGAAGTCCAAGGCATCTGCGAAAGCCTCGACAGCGTGCGAAGCCGGCGGCCCGATTGGATCGCGACCAAGCAGGTCTCGGTATTGTTTCAGGGCGCGCCCGAGACCAATCCGGAGCTGAAGGGCGTGCCGCTTGCCCGTGATCTGGCGCGCAACGACGAAGAACGCCAGGCCATCGATTTTCTGTATGCCGGGCAGGGCATCGGGCGTCCGTTTGCGGCGCCCCCCAACCTGCCGCCCGAGGTGCTGAAAATGCTGCGCGATGCATTCGACGCCACCATGCGGGATCCCGAATTCATCGCCGACGTGAAGAAGCAGAAATTCGATCTCGATCCCGAGAACGGCGAAAGCCTGGCGGGCCTGATCAACAAGATCTATTCGACGCCCAAGTCCATCGTCGATAAGGTCACCAGCCTGGTCAACTAGGGCATATCCAGATGTCGACGCTCGCTTCTCCCGCCGTATCCAAATTGCTCGACCGCCTGTTTGCCGCGGCGGACCAAGACGACCCGGCACGGCTCGAGCGCGCCCACGACGCAATGGCGAAGCTCGGAAAACCGCCGAGCACCGGTCAGCGTGCCGAGCTGATGCGGGACGTGTATATGCCGATCTCTCCCGACGTCGGTCGTCTGCTTTATGTGCTCGCGCGCAGCCGAAGCGCGGAAACCATTGTCGAATTCGGGACTTCGCTCGGAATTTCTGGGATTCATCTCGCCGCCGCGCTACGTGATGCGGGCGGACGCGGCCGGCTCGTCACGACCGAATTCGACGCCATCAAGGCCGAACGCGCCCGGGAGAATTTTCGCAGCGCCGGGCTCGCCGATCTCATCGAGATCCGGGTCGGCGATGCGTTCGAGACGCTCAAGGTCGAATTGGACGGCGGTATCGATCTGCTTTTGCTCGACGGCTGGAAAAATCTCTATCTTCCCATGCTCAAATTCCTGGAGCCGCAGCTTTCGCCTGGCGCGCTGATCATCGCCGATGACCTCGCCATCGCACCGGACGCCCTTGCGTCATATGTCGGCTACGTGCGCGAGCCGGGCAACGGCTATGTATCGGTCGAGGTTCCGCTCGGCGATCGCATCGAAATCTCGGTGCGCACCGCATGAGGCGCAAGGAATCCCAAGCGGATCCTGGTTTCAAATGTAGAGCGAGAGAAACCCGGCCAATACGAATCCCACCAGGAGCAGCGACCAGTCTGCAAAATCCAGACCGAGAAATCGACGATCGTTCGTGATACGCGCCTTCATAGCACTCTCTACATTCTCACGGATCGGACCACCGGACGCCATCGCCCGCGTGAGCCGGTCTGTGCGCCGGTCAGGAGATGCAGCGCCCGGGTGTCTGCGCCAGGGACGACCGCGTCATCGCGCTCACCGCCGCTTCGCAGCCATCGGGCAGCTTCGGGGTCGCCCGCGGACCAGATGGATTGGCGTTCGTCCCCGGGACCATCGCGGGCAACCGGTCGCCCTTGAGGATACGGTTCACGTTTGTCGTGGGAGCGTTTGCGGTGGGAATTTGGGGCGATGCGGCAACAGTCGGCACTTGCAGGCCGGCCACCAAAGCCAGCATGGGGAGGGCCAGACCGACGCCGAAAAGATATGCACAGTGTCCACGCATGAGAACGCTCCCGTCTATAAGACGCAGCGACGGCGCAAATGGTTCAAAGGCCGAGTCGGCTTTTTCCCTTTGCGAAGGTTCTGGGCGGACGCGGAGGCGGGGGCGCCGGCGAATTCGGGTTGAGCCGGCTGTGCTAAGGCTTTTGAATCACAGCGCTTTTGACGCCAGACGGGGGCCGGCATCGTGGCCGAACTGGTTGGGAGATATGCAAGAATGACGGCCCATCGCATTGCCATCGAAGAGCACTTTTGGACATCGGAGCTGCGCGCGCTGCGGCGCGGCCACGATGTGCTGTCCGACCCGGAGCTCGGCCGCCGGCTTACCGATCTGGGCGAGCTTCGCATCGCCGAGATGGATGAAGCTGGCATCGACCTGCAGGTCATTTCCCATGTGGAGCCGGCCACCCAGAATTTCGAGCCCGGTGAGGCGGTTCGCCTGGCCGGCGCTGCCAACGACCTGCTGTACCAGGCGATCCGCTCGCATCCGGGCCGCTTTGCCGGCTTTGCCGCCTTGCCGACCCCCGATCCGCAGGCGGCGGTGCGCGAGCTTGAACGTGCGGTCACCGAGCTCGGCTTCAAGGGCGCCATGGTCCACGGGCTTACCCGCGGCGCCTTCCTGGACGAAAGGCCGTTCTGGCCGATCCTCGATGCCGCCCAGCGGCTCGACGTGCCGATCTATCTTCATCCGGCGACCCCGCATCCGGACGTGATCGAAGCCTACTATGCCGGCTACCCGTCCATGGTGCGGGTGGGACACGGCTTCACCAGCGAAATGTCCGCCGCCGCGATCCGTCTGGTGCTCAGCGAGGTTTTCGACCACTTTCCGCGACTGCAGATCATTCTGGGGCACCTCGGCGAGGCGCTGCCCTTCCTGCTGCCGCGGGTCGACCGCTATGTGTCGCGGCAGATGAAGGGGCGAACCTTTCGCGACAGCATCCGCCGAAATTTCCATTTCACGACCGGCGGCAAATTCACCCACACCGCGCTGCAATGCACGATCGAGGAGATCGGGATCGAGCGGCTCATGTTCGCGGTCGATTGGCCGTTCCATTCCAATCTGGACGGCACCGCCTTCATCGAAACGGCACCCATCGGCGACGACGCCAAGGCGATGATCTTCGGCGGCAACGCGCGGGCGCTGCTGCGGATCTAGCGGGGTCCGCTTGTTGTAGGGCGCAATCGCATTATTGCGCCATCAGCCTCCCCAAGGGCGCAATGCCCTCGGCCTCTCCAAGCGGCGCAATAGAGCGATTGCGCCCTACAATCCACTTTCACCGCTGCCTCCTCGCGCCCTCGGCGCCTTCGTCGCCGGCGCCTGGAAGGCGCGCGTCATGAAGGGAACGAGCTCCTTGATCACCGCGTCGGTATTGCCGGGATCGCAATGCCCGTTCGAGAACGCGAAAATCCGGTGCGGACCGGCGGCCGTGTAGTAGACGGTGCCGAGCAGGAAGTGAAAGCGCCAGCAAACGTCGGTCCGGGAGAGATGCGGCAGGCAGTCGCACAGGGCATCGATGAAGGCGGAGCTCGACTGGTCGAAATTGTCCGCCACCAGCTTTTCCAAGAGCTCGGAATTCTCCCCCGACAGCACGGCGCGCAAACGGATGAAGGTCTCGCCTTCCTCCACGTCGACCTGCTGCAAGGCCGGCCGCACGAAAGCCTCGATGATGGCCGCCACGCGCGCGCTGCCCTCGAGCCGCGAAGCGGCCGTGAGCCCACGCAGGCGTTCCTCGATCATCGGCTCGCAATGGCGGCGGTAGACTTCCGCCAGCAGCCCCTCCTTGTTGCGGAAGTGATATCCGATGCTCGCGATATTGACGTTGGCGGCGCCGGCGAGCTCGCGGACCGAAACGCCGTTGAAGCCGCGCTCGGCGAACATCCGCTCGGCGGTCTTGAGGATGCGGTCGCGCGTCCCGTCCTCCTCGTCCTGGCCGGCGGGCCGTGTCGGGAGCCGCTCGGCCGCGCGCTTGGCGTTCGTCCTGTCCATCTCGTCCTGTCTTTGTGGTCCGCTCTCTATCGACTTAGCCGCATGCCGTGCCCGAAATGTCAATTGCGGTCGCGCCGCACGGCCGCGCATTGACAGGCCGCGAGGCTGGATTTAAACAGTTGTTTGACAGCCTCGCTCCAAGAAAAATGAAGATGAGGACATCATGAGCGCTCTTGGAAAGAAGACCTTGCTGATCCGTAACGGCACCCTGATCGACGGATCGGGCAGCCCTGCCGCCCGCAACGACGCGATCGTGATCGAAGGCAACCGGATCAAGAGCATCGGGGCGCTGCCGCCGGACGTCCATCCCGAAGATCACAAGAACGTGGAGGTGATCGACGCCGCCGGCCAATGGATCATGCCGGGCCTGATCGATGCGCATTGCCATGTCTCGTATGGCTATCCGTCGGTCAAGGGCGAGGGCAAGGGCAAGGGCCCGACCCGTCCGGAATTCTCCACCTTGCGGTCGGCCCGCAGCGTGCAGAAGGTGCTGCGCGCGGGCGTGACCAGCATATCGGTGCCGGGCGGCACCTGGTTCACCGATGTGGGCGTGCGCGACGCCATCCGGCTCGGCCTGATGGAAGGGCCGCGCATGTTCGTGGCGGGGCGCATGATCGTCACCTATGGATGCATCGAGGACGACGAGCCGTCCTGGGAGGGAACGCCTGAGCATTCGATCGGCAAGCTCTGCAACTCGGCGGACGAGATGGTCACCGAGGTGCGGCGCCAGGGCAAGCACGGCGTCAATTTCATCAAGATGGCGGACAGCCGATCGGGCGAGTCGCAGATGCTCGCCCGCGACGAGATCGCGGCGGTGGTCGGCGAGGCGCATCGGCGGAACCTGCGCGTCGCCATCCATTCGCGCGGTGCCGGCTCGACGCGCGCGGCCGCCGAAGCCGGCGTCGATTGGATCATCCATGCCGATCTCGCCACCGACCGGGATCTGGAAGCGGTCGCCAAGGCCGGCATCCCGATCCTGCCGACCGCGACGTTCCTGGCGGTGGTGATCGAGCTGGGCGGCAAGGTCGGCGCCGAAAAGGTCCAGCTCGACATCAATCGCATGAAGCGGCACTATGACCTGCTGGGCGAGCTGATGCGCAAGTCGCGCACGCTCGGCATCAAGCTTCTGGTCGGCACCGATACCGGCAACAATTCGTTCACGCCCTATGGCGAGCTGCACGCCAAGGAGCTGGAGATTTTCGTCAACCACGGCGGCTTCACGCCGATGGAGGCGATCGTCGCGGCCACCAAGCACAACGCCTATGCGGTCGGCCTCGAAGGCGAGGTCGGCGAGATCGCCCCGGGGCGGCTCGCCGACGTCATCGTCCTCAAGAAGGATCCGATCGCCGATATCACGATCCTGCAGGGCGGCCGTCACCTGTCCTGGGTGATCAAGGACGGCAAGATCGTCGACCTCGGCGCCCCGGAGGACTTGCTGGCGTTTCAGCAGGCCGCGGAATGAACCGCGGATAGGCGGTGGCCAAAGGTAGCCAGGAATGATCAGCAAACGAACCGTGCTGCTCGCCTTCGCGGCGCTCGGGCTCGTGGGCGCCACGGAATGCGGCCACGCACAGGCTTGGCCTTCCAGGATGGTCAAATTCATCGCGCCGTTCGCGGCCGGCGGCACGTCGGACACGCTCGGGCGCATCGCGGCCGAGCATCTGCGGGCACGATTGCAGCAGCAATTCTACGTCGAAAATCGCGTCGGCGCCGGCGGTATGATCGGATCCCACGAGGTCGCGGTGGCGGAACCAGACGGCTACACGTTCGTGATCTCAGGAATCGCCTCCCACGTCATCGCGCCCGCCTTCAGCCGCAAGCCGCCCTACGATGGATTGCGCGATTTCACCCACGTCGCCTATCTGGGCGGGCCGCCGGTCGTGCTGGTAGCGCATCCCTCGCTCGGCGCGCACTCCTTC
>Ga0209068_10000212_pt1 | contig 35019 bp, 27 predicted proteins | sample ColStrG_CSR_2012_FD_187200 | JGI IMG/M metagenome (GOLD analysis project Ga0209068, IMG submission 187200) | Freshwater sediment microbial communities in response to fracking from Pennsylvania, USA - Cold Stream Run_MetaG_CSR_2012 (SPAdes)... | ecosystem: Environmental > Aquatic > Freshwater >...
AGTCCGCAATCGGTTGCGCTTTCAGGGGCCGGAGGCACTACCCTCACGCTTTCAGCCAGCAGCCGCTCCAGTGTTATTGTGGTTGGGACAACGTCGACCACTTTTACAGTTTCGGCATCCGCCCCGAGCATTTCAGCGATACCGGTGCGGCGGAGTTCAACCTGGTAATCGACGTTCTCGAACATCTGGGCGGCAACACCCTTGCCTATGCCCGCACGCCCGAAGGCGGCACCATTGTGGTCGAGGCCAAGGGCGGTCGCCAACTCGAACCTGGCTATCCCTTCACCGCCCGCTTCGATCCCGCGAAGGTTTTGCTATTCACGGAAGATGGACGGCGAATTGCGTAAGTCGGGACAAGCCGCTTCTGCAGGATTGCATCATTCGCTCCACCACCACCGCGTTGCCGACTACGTCGGAGCCTGAGGTTGGGATGGTCCCCGGCGTCGGCTTGCCAACCGACAGCGACAGTTGCCCAGCGTCGATTCAGCTGTTCGGGAAGCTCGCCGGGCATGTCCGCAGATGGGATCGACCGCCTGTTCGCATTGGCAGGAACATCAAATTTGCGCCAGAATGACGCAGCTACGTTGGCGATGGCCGGATTGATCAGATATCTTCCATTCGGCGCCAGTCGAGAAGGGCCCAGACCGTGTGAGAATGTCCGGCGAGGGCGCCGCGTCGGCTGCGAAACCGCTTTGTGCACCCTTTGAACCGCAAAATCCGCGGAATCAACCGCCGGGCCGCCTCCGAGGCCCCTGGAACGTCCAATGGCTTCCTGCTTGGCGTGGTTTTGGCGTGCAGGTGCCGGCTCACCTCGCCATTGCCTCCAGCAGTGCATCCACGCCGATGATGGCGATCACGCGCTTCATATTGTAGGCGAGCACAGTGAGCGCCATTTCTGTTGCTACCTTCGGCAACGTCATCGTGAGAAAGTGTGTCGCTCCCATCCAGCACTTCATCGTGCCGAACGGATGCTCCGCCGTCGAACGGCGAACCCGCATCGTATCGGGGTTGCGATCGAGCCGGCTCTGAACCTTCTCCATCACGGCCTCGTGCTCCCATCGCGCGATAACGCGCTCTTTACCCATCGTGCATTGAGCCTTGAGCGCACAGTCTCGGCACGCGGGAGTCGCGTATTTCCTGAGAACATGGCCTTTGTCGTGGGTTGTCCAACGATGGGTAAGCTTCTCACCTGCCGGGCACCGGTAAGCATCTTCGTTGACCAAATAGACAAAGTCCTGCTTGCCGTAACGGCCATCGAGCGCCACACCAGACTTCATCGGCCTTGGCAACGTCACGCTGATGCCAGACCGCTCGCAGGCAAGGATCTCATCGCCGCTATAATAGCCGCGATAGGCAACGGCTTCGAGCTTGCCGACGCCAAGAACCGCCTTCGCCTGGTGCCCCATATTGGCAAGTTGTGCCCGGTCCGTGCCGACATTGGTCACCTCGTGCGCGACGATCAGATGATGCTCCGTATCGACTGCGACTTGTACGTTGTAACCGACGATCCCGGTGTCCTTGCCGCTGGTCGCCATCGAGCGGGCATCAGGATCGGTGAGCGAAATCTGCTTGTCGGTGCTCTTCATCATCTGCTCGTTGATCGCGTTGAGCCGGACGATTTCGTCCTTGAGCTTCTCGATCTTGCTCTTCAGCCGCTCCACTTTTGCGGCTGGCACCGGGTCGCCATGGCGGTCGGCGGTCTCGAGTTGCGAGAGATAGCGCGCGATGCTCTCGTCGATCCTTTCGAGGCGGCGCTGCATCTTGGCCTCGGTGAAGTTCTTGTCGCGCGCGTTGACAGCGTCCAAGCGAAGCTTGGCTCCGCCAAGACGAACTTCGAGCCGGCGATCGCGACGCTTCCCGCGCTCAGCAGATCGAGCTTGGGGCACAGCGCGACGAACTGGGGGCACACTTCGCGAATGGCCCGTCCGTTGTCCTTGCGGAAGTCAGCAATGGTCTTGAAGTCGGGTGCCAGCTGGTCGATCAGCCAAATGACCTCGATGTTACGCTGGCATTCGCGCTCCAGCCTTCGGCTCGAGGGCACGCGATTGAGGTAGCCGTAGATGTAGAGTTTGAGCATCGTGCGGGGATGGTAACCGGGCCGGCCGACATCGAGCGGCTGGATGCGCAGGAACCCGAGCTTGTCGAGATCGAGGCTGTCGACGGCGCGCACGGGATTGTCCTCGGCCACGTAGTCATCGAGCTGTGCCGGAAACAGCGTCGACTGCTCGCGCCTGACCCCTTCCACAAATCCTGCCATCGATGCGGCGCGGCAATCAAGGTGAGAGAGAGCGTCAATCAGGATGAGGATCGCATTGCCGCGCCAGAAATGTTCCCGAATCATAGGTCGTTGCCTCGCTTGAATTGCTCCCGACGGCGGGAGGAAGCGGGGGACTGTGATGAGGCGAGTAAGCATGACGACGCGCGACGAGTTGCTGCGGACGGTGAGCCAAAGGTATCGAGGCAGTTCACGGGGAGAAAAATCGCGCATCCTCGAAGAGTTCGCCGTGACAACCGGCTATCATCGCAAACATGCCATGCGGCTCCTGCGCACCGGCCCGTCGGATAAACGCTCAGCGCCGCGGCTGTCGCGCCGAATTTATGGCGCCGCCGTTCGTGAGGCGCTGATCGTGGTGTGGGAAGCGTCCGACAGGGTGTGCGGCAAGCGTCTGAAGGCGATCATTCCGACGCTGGCGGGGGCGATGCAGCATTATGGCCATCTGGCACTAGCGCCAGAAGTGCACGGATCGCTTTTGAAGATGAGTGCGGCGACCATAGATCGTGTGCTTGCGGCGCAACGCGAACGGTGTGGCCGCCGGCGACGGCGATAGGGAGCGACGACGACGATCCGCCGGTCGATTCCGGTGCGGACTTTTTCGGACTGGAAAGATCCTGCGCCGGGCTTCATCGAAGCCGATCTGGTCTCGCATTCAGGTCCGGTCGCCAGTGGCTCGTTCACGCAGACGCTCGTGCTGACGGATATTGCGACGGGGTGGACAGATTTTGCACCCGTCCTGGTGCGCGAGCAGCATCTCGTGGTCGAGGTGCTTGGCGAACTCCGCCGCCGCCTGCCGTTCCCGTTGCTGGGGTTCGATGTGGACAACGACAGCGTCTTCATGAACGAGACAGTTCGCGATTATTGCAAGGTTGAAAAAATCGAGCTGACGCGCTGCCGGCCCTACCGCAAAAACGATCAGGCGCATGTGGAGCAGAAGAACGGCGAGATCGTGCGGCGCATGGTCGGTTATCGCCGTTACGAAGGCGTCGCCGCAGCGCGGCAACTGGCCGTGCTGCACGAGCGCGCGCCGCTGTTCGTGAACGTGTTCCAAGCCTCGTTCAAGCTCGCCGAGAAAACGCGCGACGGCGCCCGCGCGACCAAACGCTATCACAAACCGACGACGCCGCTTGACCGCCTTCTCGCCGATCCACGGGTCGGGCAGGACGTGTGGGACCGCGCGTCGGCGCTGCGTGCCGGTCTTGATCCGGTGCATCTGTTGGCCGAGATCCGCCGCGAACAGCAAGCCCTGGTGACGTTGGCCGACGCATTTGATCGGGCGCGATCGGCCTACCCGCTGGCGGCGACCGAGGTCGTCCCGCTGGAGACGTTCGTCGCAAACCTCTCGACGGCTTGGCAGAGCGGCGAAGTACGCCCGACATCACAAGCGAAGCCAAAAGCAAAGCGCGGCCGCCGCCGGCCTGATCCGCTGGCCGCTGCCACAGACGAACTCCGGGCTTGGTTCGACGCGGATCCGTCACGGACGGCTCGCGAACTCCTGGCACGCCTCAAGACAACACATTCCGGCGATCCAGCCGGCTATCCGGACGCGGTGCTGCGCACGCTGCAGCGCCGACTCAAGGTCTGGCGGGCCGAGATGGCTCATGCGCTGGTGTTCGGCCGGACCGAACGCTCTGCCGAAAACAAGCCTGCATCACAATGATTCATGGCTCTACCAAAATGGCGCTCGGCAACCGAGAAACCAATCCGGCTGCGCGGAGCATGGCAGCGTGCTCACCACCGTCAAGGTGTGGCCTAGCAATGTTGGAGTGTGTGGCGCGGTCTGCGCGACGGCCAACCTTGACGGCGTCTGCGCGCGCCGCCAGCGGGCTGCCATGCCGGAAAGGACCCAAGTGCGCTGCAAGGTCAGCGCCACTCTTGACAACAAGAAAACAGCATCCGCGCACGGAAAACCATTGTCCACAGCCTGAGGAACAATCCTCAATGAGGCAATACGCGTTCTCACCCAGATTGTCGCGCTATACCCGCCTCAACATTACCTCCACAGGATCTGGACTCTCCGGGTCGGCGATCTCAAGCGCCGCCTCGATGGGTTCGGTCGCGCGGATCGCTCGGCTGCGCAGCAGGTCCAGCGCGCTGTTGTGGGCAATCCGGAACAGCCAGGCGCGCAACGGCGCGTCCTCCTTGAGGTCGCCCATCGAGACATAGGCTCGGGCGAAAGTGTCCTGCACCGCATCCTCGCCATCGATCACTGAGCCCATCAGGCGCGCGCAATAGCGGTGAAGCTCGGGACGTAGCTCACCGGCGAGCGCCAGGAGCTGCGCTTGGCGCGCCGTCGGCGATGAAGACGACGGTTCGCTCAAGCTGCCTCTCCCTCCAGGACCGTGATTCCCGTATCGCCCTTCGGGCCGAAGGCGACGCCGGTCGCGTACTGAGGATCTTCCAACACCGCGACCACATGTTCGCCGAATTGGCGGGGCGGCAACGGCGCGCCGAACCGGGCCAAATACGTCTCGCGGTCAAGGCCCATCGACCGCGCGTAGGCGCTGGAGGCCTCGTCGCCGACGCCGGTCCCGCTGATAATCTGCATCGGCCAGATTGCCTGAAAGCGGATGCCCAGCCCATTCTGCTTGGCGATTCCATTCGCGTACCTCGCCATGAACCGGAGCATGTGCTTGGCGCCGGCGTAGCCGCCCGAGAGCGGCGAACCGTTCACGGCCGCGCCGCTTGATCCCACCAAAACGCGGCTTCCCGGCTTGAGCGGCAGGTTGAGCACGGCTTGCAGCCAATAGAGCCCGGCCTTGACGTCGGTCTCCCAAGTGGCCGTGAAATCGGCCCAGCTTACCTGGTCCAGGCTCTCCATGCGTGGCGTCGCACCGGCATTCAGCACTAGGACCTCGGGGCGGATGTCGCCAAGGATTCGGTCGGCTGTCCCCTTCTCGCTGACGTCGGCGGCGATCACGGCGACGCCGAGCCTGTGCTGCGCGGCTGCGAGGGCGGCGTGGTCGCGCGCCACGACTGTGACCTTGGCATCCTGATCCACCAGGACCTCGACGAGCCCGAGCCCCAAGCCGCGGCTGCCGCCGGTCACTACGATGGTTTTATCCCTCAGGCTCATCGGTCTGCTCCTGGGTTTGGGTCTTCTGACTCAAAGACGTTTGGGGCTGCGGAAAGGAGTCACGCCTGAGTTGAGAGTCAGCGCAGATTGCCAGCGGGCGCCGTCACTGACTTTGCTTGGAAACACCCAATCTCGGCGCCTACCAATTCGGCAGCAGCCCGTGTCAAGCCAGGGCACCCGACCTCACGATAATCAGGCGCTCGTTTAACTTTCTTTCTGGTTGGGCCGCCCTTCGCCTGTCGCAATCAAGCTCCGCGGGCTGCCGTTGATATAAGAGCCCCACGCGTTAGAGCAGGCGTCGTAACATTCAACATTAGGTGCCAAGCCAACGTGAGTAAACCGAGCCTCGATTTTTTCACTCTTCTGGGCGATTTCAAAGACAATTTTCGTGCCATTCCACTCGATCGTATCTTTGATGAAATTCAGGTAGCTGTCCAAGACATGCCAGACGACCTTCTTGCCGGGAGTGAGTTCTGTGACCTTCTGTTTGCTGTAATCAATGTCTTTGTATCGATAAGTTTACTCCGCGCTAAGTTTGTCGGTCGCATCTTCAATTTCTCCGGACCACCACGCACGAACGTTGTTGATGGGAGCGAAGGCCTCTTCCGGAGTTTGATCTACAGTAAAGGCCGCGGTCAGATTCTAATTTTTCATGACTATTTCCAGTTCTGTGGTCTGTTTGGGGTTCATCAGGTCTGCTTGGGTGTCCCGCTAGACCTATGGCGATCGGGGCACCGAAAATGAGTCAATCGACACCGCCGCTGCCGGATAAGCGCTACGGCCAAGTCGTCGACGCGCGTATGCCGGCAGCTTGCTAGTGGACTATGCAACCGCCTGGCCGCGCTCTGCGTTGACGAGCGCCGCATACTGGTGCTCGAGCACCTTGGCCACACCACCGCGCCACCACTCGACCAAGGTGACCGACAAGGGATCTGGGAAGATGTCCTCCTCGCCATTCTCCACGCCGTCGAAGATGGCCCGCGCTACGGACTCCGGAGAAGCCTTCGGTATCTCGAAACCTCGGGTCATAGTGGTGTTCGTAGGTCCGGTCAGGACGGCATGAACCTTCACGCCCTTCCGAGCCAAAAGGGTGCGCAACGATTGAGTGAGGTTGAACGTTGCGGCCTTCGAGATCGAGTAGGCCGGTGTGATCGGGAAGGGGGCGAAGGCCATCATCGGCACGTTGTTGACGATGGTTTCCTGTGAGCTGGTCAACAACGGCAGGAAGGCCTGCGTTACGCCATACGTGCCAAAGAGATTGACGGCGAGACTCTGTTCGAGCGCGGTACGATCGCTCAAGTCATCGTAAGTCGCCACGCCCGCATTGTTGATGAGGATATCGAGAGATTCGACGCTTCCGATGGCTGCTTGAATTTGCGCCACGTTGGTCACGTCCACGGTCAGGGGCGTGACGCGACTATCCGAGTCGGCCAAGGGTTGGCGTGTACCGGCATACACCCGCTTCGCGCCTCTCCTTAGCGCCTCCACAACCAGCGCTTGCCCGATGCCACGATTGGCCCGGTCACCAGAATCGTTTTGTCCGCGATAGCCATGTGCTCGCTCCTGTGTCTCGTGCTTGTCGGCGAGGCGCACCGGCCTCACGATCCTAAGACGTTCGAGGCCACCGAAAGGAGTCACTGCGGCCGGTGGTCACGTCTCGGTGGCATCTCAACAATCACCATCTCCACGACACCGGCGCCGAAGCATGGCCGATCGCTTTCACTCGAAGCCCGCCGAGATCAAACAGTTACTCGCCGAAACACCGGATGCTGTCCGCGCCCGCGAGCTACACGACTCGCGGGTCGGTAGGCCCCGGCGCAGCGAGTTCCATCGCAACTTTCGGCGATTCGCATCTTGGGGAATTTGGTGTGCTCAAAGCAGGCTCGCACAATCTACAAAGTAAATGCACCCATGTGTCCGTCGACAAAGCGTGGCTTGTTCAAATGAACACGGCTTCAGGCGCATGCTGGCTAGGTCTGTGATTCTCGCTCACGTGCGTTGCAGCCACCTCGACCAACTGTGGTTGGCATTGGTCGCCTAACACCCGCGATCTGTACACCGCACAGGACTGCGCCTTTGTAAGCGGGCAGTCCGAGGCCACCATCGCGCCACGGATCATTGATTGTGTGATCGACGTCCTAGTGAAGGTGTGAGGTGGCCCGACGGTGGCAAATGATTTCAAGCAGTCAGCGTTTGCTAGTTCAGCCCATGATTACGTGACCAAGCTCTTCTGCCGTGAAGGCCTACCGGTTGGCGATGAACAAGGCACACCAGATCGGCCCTACTTTTTAACTGTGATTTTCGCACCGGCCAGTATCGACGCTATAGTGAATGCTCTCGGTCGCACGCCCTGGATGGAGTCTCGGCCGCGGATTGTAGTTATCCTTGGTGAGAGCAAATTCAGTCGAGACACAGTCCTGACGACGGATAGCGATGTCCGATTTGGGCAACCCAGGGGCAGCCGGAAATCGGCGGCCGATTGGGAGCTTCGCAATACCATCTTCAGCAGATATCGCTTTGGTGGCCCAAACGACCCCATTGACTGCCGCTCGCGCATATGATAAAAAACAAATATCATCAGTTATAATAGTTCATTCTTGGGCCCATACGGCGTCCTACCATGACTGTGAGCGACAAAACTGCACGGCTGGCCGTTGCCTCCCTCGAAAGCCTGGAGACCCGCAAGCGGATCCTGGCTGAGGCCGAGCGGCTGTTCCGGGTTTACGGATACAGCAAGACGACTGTGGGCGACATCGCGAAGGCCGCTCGTATGTCATCTGCCAATGTCTACCGCTTTTTCGTTTCGAAGTCCGACATCAACAACGCGATTTGCGAACGAGTCATCACTGAAGACGAGTTGGCAATGATCGGAATTGCTCGTCTGCCCCTGCCCGCCTGCGAGCGGCTCCGGCGGTTCATCGTTGAGCTCAATCGCCGATCTGTTGAGAACTTTACAGAAAACAAGCAACTGCACGAGATGGTGACGGTCGCCTTGGCCGAACGCTGGACTGCGATCCGGGCGCACATTCACCGCGTTTCCGATGTGGTCGCAACCATCATCGTGGATGGGATCGCCGATGGCGAGTTTCGCCAGCAGGATGCGAAGCGGGCCGCTGAATGCGTCACTGCGGCCATGGTGGCGTTGCGTCATCCCATGGTGCTGGTGCAGTGCATGGACGACCCACAAAAGGCCACGCCTGCGGAATTGGCCGACTTCATCATCAACGCACTGAAGTAGAGACATCGAGGCCGGAGCTTCAAGCTCCGCGCCAAACAAGGAGCATGTCATGCGTCTGTTAAATAACGATAACCAAAAGTCATCAGTCAACTATGTAATGTCGTTATTGCTCGCAGCTCTTTTGATTCCGCTGGCGGTCGGTCTCGCTGGTTGCAGCAACGAGACGGCCGCCCGCGAGGAGGAGGCGGTGCGGCCTGTCAAGGTGGCGGTGATCGAGCCGGGTTCGCGCCAGCGCATTTTGCGCTATTCGGGCGTCGTCAAGTCGAGGATCGAGAGCGCGATCGGCTTTCGCGTGGCCGGCAAAGTGGTCGAGCGCGTCGCCAATGCCGGCGACAGGTTCGCCGTCGGCGATGTTATTGCCCGCCTCGATGACACCGATCTGAAGCTTGCTGAGGACAGTGCCCGGGCCTCCGTGACCTCGGCGCGCACCCGCCGCGATGTCGCAAGCGCCAATCTCGATCGGGCCAAACCGCTCTTAGCCCAAGGCTTCTTGTCCAAGGCAGCATATGACGTGAGGCAGAACGAGTTTGACGCGGCAGCCGCGGCACTCGGCACGAGCCAAGCTCAGCTCAACCAAGCCACCAATGCTGTAGGCTACGCAACGCTTGTTGCAGACAAGCCCGGCATCGTCACCGCCGTGTTCGCCGAGCCCGGTCAAGTATTGAGCGCGGGACAGCCAGCCCTCACCCTCGCGGTGGCAGGGGAGACGGAGATCGCGATTGCGGTTCCCGAGCAGGACGCTGGTCTTTTGTCGGTGGGCCAGCCTGCCAAAGTGGCAATCTGGTCGGGACCAGGCGTGAGCATTGTTGGTCACATTCGCGAGATCGCCGGCCAGGCCGATGCCGCCTCGCGCACTTATGCTGTCCGTGTTGCCGTCAGTACTCCTCCTGACGTGGTGCGGCTCGGCATGACAGCAACTGTCACCTTTGGCGTCAGCGATGAGGCCGCGACCTTGATTGTTCCGCTAACGGCAATGACCGAGAGCGGGGGCACCCAAGCCGTTTTCGTCGTCGACCGCGCGAGCAAGCTCGTACGCAAGACTCCGGTCACCGTCCGTGGCGTTGCGGAGCAGGGCGTCAGGATCGGAAGCGGGCTCGAGGCCGGCGACATGGTCGTGAGCGCCGGCGTGCAATTCCTGCGCGATGGCATGCGAGTGCGCCTGATGGGTAACCCTAATTCCTAGCGATCGATCGCTTCCGGCTAGCAACTATACAAAGTCGTTTGAGGTGTTCCGTGCCGAACGAGAAGATCCCTGCCAAAACATCACCAATCGGATTCAATCTTTCGGCGTGGGCGATCACTCACGGCAATTTCACGGGGTTCCTGCTGGTCCTGATTCTCGCAGCGGGTGCTGTGTCACTCCTGCGAATCGGGCAAAAGGAGGACCCAGACTTCACGTTTCGGGTAATGCTGGCGCAAGTGCAGTGGCCCGGTGCGTCGGTCGAGGAGATGCAGGACCAGGTGGTCGACAAGATCGAGCGCAAGCTGCAGGAAACGCCCGGTCTTGACTTTGTGCGCTCCTATACTCGTCCAGGCTTCGCCAACATCTTCGTCAACCTCAAGGGCTCGCAGCGCGGAGACGCGGTCAAGGACGCTTTCTATCAGGCGCGCAAGAAGATCGGCGACATCCGGCAGACACTGCCCGACGGCGTGATTGGGCCATTTTTCAACGACGAGTTCGGCGACACCTATATCTCGCTTTATGCCATCACCGGGCCTGGCTTCAACTATCCAGAACTCAAGGACTTCGCCAAGCGCGCGCGCGACATTCTTTTGCGGGTTCCGGGCGTTGCCAAGGTCGACCTGTTGGGACAGCAGGACGAGCGCATTTTCGTCGACATCTCGTCAGCAACGCTCGCGGAGCGCGGGCTCACTGTGCTCGACATCCAGGCCGCCCTAGCCGGCCAGAACGCGATGGACCCTGCGGGCAGGATCGAAACCAGTGAGCGCTCGGTGAGGATTGACGTGGACGGCGGCCTGCGTTCGGTCGAGCAAATCCGCGAGTTGCGGCTGCGCGCCGGTCTGCAGACATTTCGGCTGGGTGACATCGCAAAGATCGAGAGGAGTATCGAGGACCCGCCGTCAAGCAAGATTCGGTACCAGGCTCACGACGCTGTCCTGCTCGGCACGACCATGGCCGGCGGCGCCAATGTTACGGTGGTCGGCGCGCAGGTCGCGCAAACCCTCGATCAAATCGAGCGCGAACTCCCCGTTGGCGTCCAAATTGGAAAAATATCCGATCAAGCCCAGGTCGTTAGCAAATCGGTCCGCGAGTTCCTAGAGGCCCTGGCAGCTGCAATCACCATCGTGCTTGCCGTCTCTCTGTTTGCACTCGGATGGCGGGCTGGGCTCGTGGTTGCATTGACGATCCCTCTGGTTCTGGCAGCGACGTTCTTCGTCATGTCAGTCATTGGCATTGATCTCCACCGCATCTCGCTCGGTGCGCTCATTATCGCGCTCGGCTTGCTCGTCGATGATGCGATGATCGCGGTCGAGATGATGGAGCGCAAGCTCGATGAGGGGTACGACAAGGAGGCTGCGGCGACCTTCGCCTATCACTCCACGGCGTTCCCAATGCTGACCGGCACGCTGATCACGGTCGCCGGATTCATCCCTGTCGGCTTCGCCCAGAGTCAGGCCGGCGAATATGTGAGCAGCTTGTTCTGGGTCGCGGGCATCTCGCTGGTCATTTCCTGGTTCGCGGCGGTGTTTTTCACGCCGTGGCTCGGCCACAAATTGCTGAAGACCCGGGCCGCTGCACGAGCACCCGGCCACGGTAGCTACGACAGCCGCCCCTACCGGGCGATCCGAGCTGTGGTCGCCTGGTGCGTGCGCCGCCGGCGCACGGTGGTGGTTCTGACTTTTGGAGTATTGGTTGCGGGCGTAGCCAGCTTCGCCTTCATCCCGAAGCAGTTCTTTCCAACCTCCAATCGCCCCGAGATCCTGGTCGATCTGTCGCTGCCCGAGGGCGCTTCGTTCCATGAGACGGAGCGCGAAGCACTTCGGCTGGAGCAGCAGCTCGTTGGCGACCCCGATCTCGCCTTCGTCACGGCCTTCATTGGGGAGGGTGCGCCACGTTTCTACCTGCCGCTCGACCAACAGCTCGCGAACCAGAACTTTGCTCAACTGCTCTTGATGGCGAACTCGATCGAAGCGCGCGAACGAGTATTGCTCCGGGTTCGCGATATCCTGGCGCGCGACTTCCCCAATGTCCGCTCGAAGGTCGATCGGCTTTTCAATGGTCCGCCGGTCGGCTGGGCCGTGCAAGTTCGCGTCACTGGTCCCGATCGCGGCGAAGTGCGCCGCCTGGCATCCGTGGTCGGCGACATTATGCGCGCAACTCCGAACGTCGACAATGTGCACAACGATTGGCTCGAACCGGTGCCCAGCTTGAAACTCGAAATCGATCAGGATCGCGCCCGTGCTCTCGGTGTTACATCGCAGACGGTTCGGCGTTCTCTGCAGGCTGTGCTGTCCGGGGTCCAGATCGGCGAGTTCCGCGACAATGACGAGACCATCAAGGTGATGCTGCGCGAGCCGTCCGCCACGCGCAATCTGCTGTCGGCGATGAATACCGCGTACATAAAGACGGCGACGGGCGCGTCGGTGTCGCTGCGTCAAGTGGCCAATGTCGAGATGAAGCTCGAGCCGGGAATTCAATGGCGCCGTGACCGCCTGCCGTCCATCACGGTTCGCGGTGTCGTTCCTGACAACGTGCAGTCTCCGGATGTCGCCGACGCAGTCTATTCCGCGCTGAAGCCGCTGCGTGATGGTCTGGCGGCCGGTTATCGCGTCGAGCTGCAAGGAGCGATCGAAGAATCAGCAACAAGCCAGGCCTCGATCAACGAGAAGATGCCGGCGATGCTGTTGGTCGTCCTTCTGCTGCTGATGGTGCAGTTGCAGCATATCGGCAAGACGCTCCTGGTCTTGGTAACGGGCCCACTGGGTCTGATCGGAGCGGCTGCGGCGCTGTTCTTGTTCCAGGCCGCCTTCGGGTTCGTTGCAATCCTCGGGGTGATTGCCCTTGCCGGCATCATCATGCGCAACAGCGTGATCCTCATCGATCAAATTGAGCAGGACCGTAGGGCCGGCCGCGACGGCTTCACGGCGATCGTCGAATCGGCGGTGCGACGGTTCCGACCAATCACGCTGACTGCCGCCGCGGCCGTATTGGCACTCATTCCGCTTGCAAAGGAGGTCTTCTGGGCACCGATGGCGTTAGCAATGATGGGCGGTCTAATCGCGGCGACTATCCTGACCTTGACCTTTCTTCCGGCGTTGTACGCCCTGGCCTTCAGGGTACGGGCGCCAACCCGCCTTGGCGAACGGCCGAACGAGCCAGCCGCAGCAACGAGCCTACAAATCGCAGCGGAGTAGCCCAAACCAAGGACGCGGCGAGTTGTGAACGATCACGCTCAACCTGTTGCGTCTCAGCACAACCTTCACGTTGATATTGTGCATTGCGACCATCAGCGCCAGGAGCAGGTCTTCGACCAACTGAGCAAGTCCTATAGCAAGGAGCCCCACGCCATCCGCCCGATGTTGAAGGAAGGCGCGGTCCGTGCGGCAAACAAGCGGGCGCTGTTCGTCGACCTGGACGCCTATACCGAGGCCGGCGGCACCGTCATGCGCGACCTGTTCCGGGGTGATAACGGCGGCTGGTTTCAGGGTGCCGGCCTGCTCGACAGGCTTGTAGCCGAGAAGCTGCGTAAGCGATCCAAAACGATCCGTGCCGAAGGATGGAAGTGGGTCGAGGTCGCACCCGACTTTTCCTTTGGCCACACCTATGGCTTGCGGCAACTCCGCGGCGAGGTGGCAGCCCTGACCGATGAGGAGCAGTCGACCAGCAACTCCCTCCAAGCTGAGGAGACCATCTGCACTTCGATGACAGCTCGTAGATCGGCCGAAATGCTTGTGGGCCAGCCGCCAGCCTTCTCCTGCCGGGCAAATGCACGCCGCGAACCCTTCTGCGTCTGGATCGCCTTGACTGACGGAGAAAAGGCGACATTGCTGGAACAGTGTGGTTCGCGGTCCATCTGCGCCGCTCACAACCCGAGATCGCTCAATCCGGGATGCTCGTCCGGCCGCCAGCCGAGCGGCCAATGGTATTTGCGTTGAGCCTCCGTGATCGACATGTCGTTGATGCTGGCGATGCGCAGGCGCATCAAGCCGGCCTCGTCGAACTCCCAGCTCTCGTTGCCATAGCTGCGAAACCAGTGTCGGCCGTCGTCATGCCACTCATAGGCGAAGCGCACCGCGATGCGGTTGCCGCGAAACGCCCAAACCTCCTTGATCAGCCGATAGTCCAGTTCGCGGTTCCATTTGCGGCCGAGGAACTGCTGCACCGCCTCCCGTCCTCGCAGGAATTCGGCGCGGTTGCGCCAGCGCGTGTCGGGCGTGTAGGCCAGCGCGACCTTGCCAGAATCGCGGCTGTTCCAGGCGTCCTCGGCCATCCGCGCCTTTTGCATGGCCGTTTCGGAGGTGAAGGGTGGATATGGCGGACGGCTCATGGCGAAACTCCAGCAGCTGTGATCGGAATGCGCCGCCATCACGACCCCGGACGGCGGCGCGAGTGTCAAAGATGAGCTCTCAATCGGCCATGCCCAGCGCCACGACGGGGAAGTCGATGTCGGTCTTGCCGACCTCGTTGATGTAGTTCGTCCAGGTGTTCAGAGCCACATGCTGGACAATCTCGATGATCTGGGCGTCGTCATAGCCGGCCAGCTTGACAGCTCGGACATCATCCTCGCTTACGTGACCGCGCTCGCGCGTCACTTTGGCGGCAAAGCGCACGGCGGCGGCGGCCTTCGGATCGGTGGAAGTGCCCCGGCGATTTGCAGCCATCTCGGCTTCGTCGAGCTTGGCCAAGTTCTTGCCGATGTAGGAATGCGCCGACAGGCAATAACCGCAGCCGTTGATTTCAGCCACTGCAAGCGCGATCCGCTCGCGCGTCGGGGCCGGGAGGTCACCTTTGCCGAGGGCGCCGTTGAGGCTGAGATAGCCTTCGAGCGCGGCCGGGCTGGTCGAAACCATCCGGAAGAGATTGGGAACGACGCCGAGCTGCTTTTTCACGGCTTCCAGCATGGGCTGTGATGCAGCGGGGGCGGCTTCGATGCTGGCGGGTATCGGAAGGCGGGACATATCGTGCTCCTAGGCCTGGGTTGCGGTAGGTCGTTTGACCGCGCCAAACCTAGAGTCTTCCAAATTTTCTGAGCAGACAGTAAGTTCGAGAAGTATCCTCCAGTTTCACGGAAGGCAAAATGGACCGGCTCAATGCCATGACCACGCTTCTGGCCGTCGTCGATACCGGCAGCTTGTCTGCCGCCGCCCGGCAACTCGGCGCACCGCTCTCCACCGTCAGCCGCAAGGTTTCCGAACTCGAATCGCATCTGAAAACGCAACTTTTGATCCGCTCAAACCGCAAGTTGACGCTCACCGATGCCGGGCGCTCCTACATCATCGCCTGCCGCCAGATCATCGATCAGCTGGGCGAGGCTGAACGCGCGGCGGCGGGCGAATACAGCGCCCCAAGTGGTGATCTGGTGATCACTGCGCCGATCCTGTTCGGCAGGCTGCATATTCTGCCGATCGTCTCGACATTTCTTGGTGAGCATTCAGAGATCAGCGTGCGCTTGGTTCTGACCGACCGGATCGTACATCTGGTCGACGATCACATAGACGTGGCGCTCCGGATCGGGCACTTGCCGGACAGCAGCCTCGTCGCCATCAAGATCGGCACGACCCGGCATGTCGTATGCGCAAGTCCTGAGTACCTTGCCCGGCGAGGCAGGCCAACGACCCCGCAGGCGCTCACCAATCATGACTGTGTCGCCTGCGATGCGCTGATGGCGCCAGGCGGGTGGGCTTTTTGATGTTGGCGCACACAGGTCTCGCTCAACGTCCGCCCACGCCTTTACGTTTCCACGTCCGAAGCGGCGATCGACGCCGCTGTCGCTGGGCTCGGTTTCACCCGCGTGTTGTCCTACCAGATCGCAACCCCGCGTCAGAAAGGCCTGCTCGATATTGTGCTGGAAGAGTTCGAGCCGGCGCCGTTTCCAATCAGCCTAGTCTATGCGGCCCAAGGGATGCTGCCAATTAAAGTAAGATCGTTCCTTGATTTCTCGGCTCCGAGATTGCGAAGTTGCAATGAGGTTTAGGGGCCGCTCTTGGCCCGCGGCGTCAGCCGGCCGATGAAGCTATCAGCTCCACACCGATCGTCGCCAAGCACCGTCGCCAAGCAGGGCCAGGGCATTGCCCGGCCAAGGTAGGAACCTCTTGGCGTGGACGCCACTGGCCTCTCAGATTGGAACCCACCAACCTGCGGCTTTGGCGCTCAACGAGCCTACCCAAGCCATGCGGCGCACGACTCGCGGCGCACAGATCTTGATCGCGCCGGCCTGGTTGGTCTTATCAGCGATCTTCATGGCCTCAGTCGCGAGAATCAAGCGCTTCTCTAGGCACCCCTCGGCTTCGGCGCCGATCCGCTGGCGGGATACAAGCGCACCATTTCCCGTTGGGTCTACCCGGAACTCAGCCGGAACCAGGACATATCGGTTGCCAAGGCCAAGAAGGCCATTGAGGACTATCGCAAGGCGATCGGATTGCCGGAAGGTGTTGCAGAATTGTCAGTTTTCTACAGTGAGAATGCAGCGCGACTTTCCGCGGGGTGTGGCTTTGAGGATGAGGGGTTCTTCACCTCTCTCGTGCGGATGTTCGACCAAGCGCTCATCGCGGTCATGGCCTTGCCGCTTTCCCAGCGACAACCGTTGCTCGAACGGCTCGATGCGGTTGCTCGATTGCAAAAGCTGTCGGTTGGGGCGTGGAGGACGCCATGGACGAGCTTTGGGCTGAGCAAGTGGTGAGTGACTGAGGCTTTGGGGGACGTATACCAACGCTGCCGTCGAACCAACCGTGATCGGCGGCGCGTGAGCATCAACGAGCCCGTCCACTGATTGGAGTATAGCCTCAAATATCGCGTTCAAGCGAACGCTCAGACATCAAGCGGCAACATTGTCTGCGATCACGTGGCCAATATGATGGCAGCTTTCGGACCGCACCCTCCATCGACCGGTCGTCGCCCGTCGAGCCCTACCCTGTGGCGAGCGTGAGGTGATTTGCCGGGAAGGTCTAGGTGTTTGTTCCGGGTGGGCAGGTGGTTAATGCAACCCTGGGTAGTCGTTGAGGGGAAGACGCGAGCCCCGGATTGACCATGAATTGACTATAGCGACGATTTGTCCAACGTCGGCGCTGGGTTACGAATTCTCATTCTAAGGCTTGTTTCAGGGCTTTCTTATTGGTCGGAGCGGGGAGATTTGAACTCCCGACCCCCTGCCCCCCAGGCAGGTGCGCTAACCAGGCTGCGCTACGCTCCGACGCAAGTGGCACCTTATGGCCACTATTGCCGGGAAAGGTCAACAACCAAGCGGCCGCCACCCCTCAGGCAGCGATGCCTCGGTCCGCCTCCATGACGCTGCGAACGGCTCGCACGGGGCGGAGGCCTTCGATCTTTGCCGTGACGGCGGGCGACATGTGGAATTTGCCCTTGAGCTTGACTTCGACCCGTCTGCCCTGACCCTTCAACGTCAGTGATAAATACACCTCGCACCGTCCGCCAGGCTCCAATTGCTCGGTGATCTTTGTGATCGAATTCGGCTCGCGGCTGAGCTCAACCTCGTCGAGCTCGATGACCGCACTTTTCTGGGCGGCCCCAGCGGCCTTATCCAGGCTCTGGATCAGCAGCGCCTTCAGTTTGGTCTCGTCGTCCTTGCGGGTCGCCTCCACATGCACGATCACCGCCGAGCCGGGCTCCAGGACATCGCCGGCATCGGCAAGGACGTCGGAGAAGACGACGGACTCGAACTGGCCGGTTTGATCCGAGAACGCCGCGAATGCGAACCGGTTGCCGTTCTTGGACGTGAGTTCGCGCTTGGAGACGACCACACCGGCCAGCACACCATTGCGCGTAGCGTTGTCGAGCCTTGCGCTAAAGTCGGTCCAGCGCTCGGCCTGAAGGCTATCCAGTACGCCGCGATACTCGTCTAAGGGGTGGCCCGAGAGAAAGAAGCCGACCGCCTCCTGCTCGCGCGAAAGCTGCTCCATCATAGGCCAGGCCTTGGCGTGTCGCAGTTGAAGCGGCGCGGTGGCATCGGCCTTGGTTCCGCCGCCGAACAAGTCATTCTGCCCGGCCTGCCGGTTCTCGGCGGTTCGCTGGGCCAGGGCCAACAAAGTATCGCTGTTGGCCAGAAGCATGGCGCGATTGGGTTCAAACTCGTCCAGCGCGCCAGATGCCGCGAAGGTCTCCAGCGCCCGCTTGTTGATCGCCCTGGCATCGATCCGGGTGGCGAATTCGCCGAGCGAGCGATAGGGACCCGAGGCGCTTCGCTCGGCCACGAGGCCCGCAACCGCGCCTTCGCCGATATTCTTGAGCGCCGCCAGCGCATAGCGGATGCGCCCTTCCTCCGGCACGAAGTCGACGCTCGACCGATTGACGGAAGGCGGCAGGATGCCGATGCCGAGCCGCCGCGCCTCCTCGCAGAACATCGCGAGCTTGTCCGTGTTCGACAGTTCGAATGACATCGATGCGGCCAAGAACTCGACCGGGAAATTCGCCTTGAGATAGGCCGTTTGGTAGGCGACCAGCGCGTAGGCTGCGGCGTGGGACTTGTTGAAGCCGTAGCCGGCGAACTTGTCGACCAGATCAAAGATTGTTCCCGCCTGGTCCTTGTCAACGCCCTTGGCCATCGCGCCCTCGACAAAGCGCGTGCGCTGCTGAGCCATTTCTTCCTTGATCTTCTTGCCCATGGCCCGGCGCAGCAAGTCGGCCTCGCCGAGCGAGTAGCCCGAAAGCACCTGGGCGATCTGCATCACCTGTTCCTGGTAGATGATCACGCCATAGGTTTCGGCGAGGATCGGGGTCAGCACCGGATGCAGGTCGGTCACGGTCTCGACGCGGTGCTTGCGGTTGATGTAGGTCGGGATGTTGTCCATCGGGCCCGGTCGATAGAGGGCGACCATCGCGATGATGTCGCCAAAGCGGTCGGGCTTCAACTTACGCAAGGCATCGCGCATCCCAGTCGATTCCAGCTGGAACACACCGACCGTATCGCCCCGGCTCAGCATCTCGTAGGACTTGGCGTCATCGAGCGGCAAGGCGGCGATGTCGAGTTTCGCGCCCCCTTTTCGCACCAGCGCCTCGGCCTTGTGCAGCACTGAGAGGGTTTTGAGGCCGAGAAAATCGAATTTCACGAGCCCCGCCGCCTCCACCCATTTCATGTTGAATTGGGTGGCAGGAAGCGACGAGCGCGGATCGCGGTAGAGCGGCACCAACTCGACCAGTGGCCGGTCGCCGATCACGATGCCGGCGGCGTGGGTGGAGGCGTTGCGGTTGAGACCTTCGAGCCGCTGGGCGATGTCGATGAGTTGGGCGACAGCCGGCTCGGCTTCACGCGCCTCCTGCAATTTGGTTTCGGTCAACAGGGCTTCGGCGAGCGTGACTGGTTTGGCTGGGTTGTTCGGCACCAGCTTGCACAACCGGTCGACCTGGCCGTAGGGCATCGACAACACGCGACCGACATCGCGAAGCACGGCGCGGGCTTGCAGCCGGCCAAAGGTGATGATCTGGGCGACCCGGTCGGCTCCGTACTTTCCTTGTACATAGCGGATCACCTCGTCGCGCCGCTCTTGGCAGAAGTCGATGTCGAAGTCGGGCATCGACACGCGTTCGGGGTTGAGGAAGCGCTCGAACAGCAGGCCGAACCGCATCGGATCGAGATCGGTGATGGTGAGCGCCCAGGCCACCACCGAGCCAGCGCCCGAGCCGCGCCCCGGCCCCACGGGAATGGATTGCGCCTTGGCCCACTGAATGAAGTCGGCGACGATGAGGAAGTAGCCGGGGAATTTCATCCGGGTGATAACGGAGAGTTCGAAGGCAAGGCGTTCGGCGTATTGCTCGGGCGTGAAACCGGGCGCCGGGCCGGCCGCCGCCAGCCGCTTCCTCAGACCGTCCTCAGCCTGGCGCTGCAACTCGGAGGCTTCGGCGGTGAGATTGGCCTCCGGATCGCTCCCGGCCTTGGCTGCGACGAAACGCGGCAGGATCGGTTTGCGCGTGAGCGGACGGAAAGCGCAGCGGCGCGTGATCTCCAGCGTGTTTTCGATGGCCTCGGGAAGGTCCGCGAACAGTTTGAGCATCTCGACTTGCGTCTTGAAGCCGTGATTGCGGGTGAGGCGGCGGCGCTCGTCGACGCTGACGTAACTGCCCTCGGCGACGCAGATGAGCGCGTCATGGGCCTCATAGTCGTCAGGTGCCGCGAAATAGGGTTCGTTGGTGGCGACCAACGGCAACTCGTGGCCATGGGCGAGGCGCACGAGATCAGGCTCCACCCGGGCCTCGCGTTCCTCACCGTGGCGCTGGACTTCGACATAGAGGCGATCACCGAAGGTCGACTTGAGGCAGGTCAAGACAGTCTCGGCGTGGGAACCCTGGCTGTCGGCGAGTGCCTTGTCGATCGGGCCGTCAGGACCGCCGGTCAAACAGATGAGGCCGTCGGCGTGCCTGGTCAGTGCCTCAATTCCAATATGCGGATCGGCGGAAGCGGGGGCGTCCAGGTAAGCGCTGCTCGAAAGCGCCATGAGGTTGGCGTAACCGGCGGCATCCTTGACGATCAGCGCGATCCGGCTAATCGAGGCGCTGTGAGTCTCACCCCCCGCCACAAACAATCCGCCGAAATCAATCTCCAGCGTGCAACCGATGATCGGTTGGATGCCGATGCTGGCCAGCTTCTCGGAGAACTCCAGCGCTGCGAACAGATTGTTGGTGTCGGTGACCGCCAGCGCCACCATGCCATCTGACTTGGCCAGCTTGGCCAGCTTCTCGAGCTTGAGTGCTCCTTCGAGCAGGGAATAGGCGGTGTGGACACGAAGATGGACAAAGCGCGGCGATTGGGGGCTGTCAGCCATGGACGGTCTTTCGGGTCACGGTCCTCGAAGCCGACACGATTCGCGAGGCCCACGCAATCGGCGCTCCCGATTCGTGCCCGTGATCCACAGGCTCGGTACAGTGTTACTCGTTGGCGGTGGCCGAGAGTTCGACATTGTCGAGAATGTGATCGGGTGCCACGACATCGGCGAAACCCAGACCGTCCCTTGAGGTCAGCATGATGTGCAGGGACTTCGGATTGGCCAGGAATTTGGTCACGGCATCGGCGAGTTGCTTGGCGGCGGGCGAATTGCCAAGCAGTTGCGGGATGCTGACGGCGGCGGCCGTGATCAGGTCCCGTTTGGCGTCGTCGGTGGACTTGTGCGTCTGCCTGGCCTGGATGGCGAGAAGAATGTCGAACAGTTTGGCATTCTCGATCCGGACGTCGAGCGATTTGACAAGACCGCCGAGCCAAGCCGCCTGACGCGCGAACTGGTCGGAGTTGAAGGCCTCCGCGGGCACATTGTCGAGCGTCGCGGCAATATCCTCCGTGCCAAGTCCCTCGCCCACGAATCGGGCCTTGTCGATGGTCAGGCGCTGAGTGCCCTCATCCCACCCCACGGCGATCTTGAACGATAGGTCGAGAGTGTCGAAGCCATTGTCCGCTAGGATATCAGCGTCAGGCAGGTTGGGTAGCAGATCAAATACCAGATGGTCGAGGCTTGTGGCAATCGACTTCGGGAGACCATCCGGCCAAAGTGTCGGCTCCATTTTGTAGTTGGCAACCTTGATCCGCATGTTCTTGGCCCGCGTCGAAGGATTGTCCGTCTCCTGCGGGACACTGAACTCAGCGACGAGATCACCAAAGGTCAGCGAGTCCAGTCGCGGGGTCTTGAGCAGCTTGAGGTCCTTTTCCGACGGCGCGACCCCCGTGGGAGCGGTCGCGGCGCGCTGCATGAGTTGTGACAAACCTGCCAATGCGTCGCGGAAATCAAGACCCTTCAGTGAAAACGTGCCAAGGTGGAATTTGCCCGCCGCCGGCGCGACATCAAGGCCGTCGATGGCCAATTCGCCAACGCGCGAATTGCGATAGTCGGTCATTGCGATGGACGAAATAGATGCGGTGAATGACGGGAGCGGCAGTGTGCCGTCGCCATGGCCCGACATTTTGAAGTCGTGGATCTCCATTCTGCCGACTGAGAATGCGGCATAAAGATCAAGAAACGCCGGCAAGAATGCGAGCGCCGCTTTCTGTTCCTCGGGAGAGAAGGGCTGGCCTGCCTCATGAGTCTTGGGCAACTGTTTCAAGATGTCGGCGAGCGGTGTTTTCAGCGGCCGGCCGCGGATATCACTCATGAGCATCTTGCCGATGCTCATTTCGAACAGTGAAGTCTTGATCTCGTAGCCGCCGGCATAGGCTGTGTCATAGAGCGGCGTCAGCGGCGCGTCGGCATCGGCGCTCGCCTCGATCAGTACACGAGCCAGCCCGGGCAGATCGATGCCGGTGCCGCCCATGCCATGGATCGTCGCGGTCAGGGTCTGGCCGTCGGCCAGTTCACCGCCGATGGCACCACTGGCGATCGAGTAGCTGTCCACTTTGCCCGCGTGAATGCCGGAAAGTCTTACATCGAGGTAGTGCGCGAATTGATGACTGCCCGCGACGGTTTCCTCCAGGGCAAGATCGGGGATGACGATGCTTGCCGCGTTGAGCTTGGCAAGGCCTTCGGCCGAAATGCCCTTGGCCAGACCGCTCAACAGATTCTTGAACTCATCCGCCGAAAGGTTGGAGCCGCTCACCTCAACATGCTTGGCGGAGTATTTGGCGAACCCGGCGTCGAATGTGACATCGTCGACGATGACCGTGCCCGCATCGGCCAGCGCCACCGCAACGAGGCCCCCATGGCGTTGTGGAGCAATCGCCAGGCAAATGCCAAAGGCCAGGATCACGGACAGTCCGCTCACGAATCTGGCTGTCGGTGGCTTGGCGGTCATGGTTTCGCCTCTGAATGCGGCTGACTGAGGATACAGCTTATTTTCCAAACATTCGCGGACATATGAGATGGTGCGCGGTCATAGGCCGATCCAAGCTCACTAGACCTCATGGATCGCCCAAAGGTTCTGCGACCCGATCAATCGCAATTCGTCCGCTCCCGCGCTTGCCTCGATCACGGCAGCAACGCCGGCTACCGCCAGCCGCAGAGCCTGGGGCGCCGACGCGCCATGCAACAAACGAGCCAGATGGAGCGCAGCCAACAGGTCCCCGGTGCCGTGCGGAACAGTCGCAAGGCGAGGCACCAGCGCCGAAGACACGGCGCCCGGTTGCCAAAGCAGATTGACGAGGTTGCCGCTCGATCCATCTGGGATGGATGTTGCGACAACTTGAGAGGCACCGAGTCCAGACGCTGCCATCACGGCCGACGCGGCATCTGAGACCTGCGCTCGGGAAAGCCACGCCAATTCGAAGCGGTTTGGAGTGAGAACATCGGCCAACGGTAGGAGACGCTCGCGGACCCGCGCCGCCGCTGCCTCGGCGACATAGAGGCCGCCGGGATCGTCGCCAAGAACTGGGTCAACCACGACCAAAAGGTTCGGCCGTAACTCACGGAGCCGCGCAATGGTCTCGGCGGCGAAATCCACATGCTCGGCGGTGGGCAGATAACCGGTCAGCACGGCATCGACTTCGCCGAGCCAGCCATTTTTTGCCAAGGCGCCCGCCATATCGCGCAGGGCCTCAGGTGAAATCCGCGTTCCTGCCACGTGGGCGTGGCCAGGATGATTGGACTGCACGACCGTCGGCAGAATCCAGACCTCGTGGCCCAGCCGCTGCAGCGCGAATGCAGCCGCCGAATTGCCGACATGGCCGCGAACCACTTGCGAGGAGATGGACAGCACCCGGGCCACGGTCAGATCACCTCATCTTCCCGCAATGGGCGATTGTCTGCGATCCGCTCATAGCCAAGGCAGCTGAGGTCCAGGGTCTGGAAGCGGCCATGGATGATCAGTTCGGCGATGGCCCGGCCCGCCCCCGGCGAGTGTTGCAGGCCATGGCCGGAGAAGCCGTTGATGAAATATAGATTGGCGATGGCTGGGTGTCTGCCAATGATGCCGTTCTGGTCCAGAGTATTGTAGTCGTAGTGTCCAACCCAGGCCCTCACCATCCGCGTGGCCTCGAAAGCCGGAATGCGGTGTGCGAGCGCTGGCCAGATATGGGTTTCAAACTCGTCATAGTTGGGATCGAAGTCGTCCGGGTTCGCTGCCCTGTCCAGGGTCTCGGGCGGACTCCAGCCAGCGATGTGGAAGCTGCCTTCCGGGCGCATCCAGACACCGCTCGGATCGGCGCAGAGGGGCAGCTCGGCCGGTGCATCGCGGCAATGGACCACGAAGACTGTTCGCTTGCGGCCCTCAACCGGCAGTCGCACGCCCGCCAGCGCGGCAACCTTTCCAGCGTTAGGGCCAGCGGCGTTTACCAGGGCGCCGCAGGCGATGCGGCTGCCGTCGGCAAGCCGAACGGCTTCAATCCGCCCTTCCGATGCTTCAACGCCAATGACCTCGCCAGTCAGATACTCCGCGCCGCCAGACCGGGCTTCGCGCCGGAGCGTGCCCAGAAGTGCCTGCGGATCGTACCAGCCTTCGCGATTGGGGCCGTGGGCGCCCGCACTCAGACCCTCCGGGTTGAGCCAGGGAAATCGGTCTCGCAATTGCCCGGCGGCAATAAGCTGCGTGTCGGCGCCTTCGCGTCGCTGGGTCGCGACATTGGCGGCAAGCGTGGCGGCACCCTCGGGGCCGGCCATGATCAGATAGCCTCCCTCATGGAATTTTGGATCGGCTTCGGGTCCGAAACGGGTTGGCATGGCGCGCAGGAACTCGATGCCGAACCGCGAAAGGCGGATGTTCTCCGGCGTCGAAAACTGCAGACGGATGCTCGAGGCCGACAGCGCGGTTGCGGAGCGCGCGTAGCTCGGGTCACGCTCGACGACGAGCACGGAACCGGCAAATCCGAGTTCGCGTTTCAGGTGAAAGGCGCTCGATGACCCCATCGCCGCCCCACCCACGATGACGACATCGACGGATCGATCAGCCAAGATCGCCGCTCCCAGGTGAATTCACGAGACAAGCATCAAGATTGGCATGTCCCAGGCCAACCGGCCAGTCACCGCCGGTCGCTGCCGCTCGTCAACAAATGCCAGAAGCGGCCAAATAGCCAAAGCGGCACAACGATAACGGCACCAAGCAGGAAGTACCTGAACAGCCAGCCAAAGGCGTCGAACCCCATGTTATAAATGCGCTGGATGGTCAGGCGCAGGCTGTCCAGAAGTTCGAACGGGGACAAGCCGAGCAGGGCCAGCACGACTCCCACGACAATCGAGAGCACGACCAGTCGGAAAATGACGGTGAGCGGTTGGCCGCCGAGGATGCGGTGCATGAAGTAGTCTCCGTAGTCGAGCCGGCGCCGGTGTGCGGCACGTCATTGGGCCGCAAATAGCACGCTGGATCAAAACTCTCGACACCAAAACCGCTGATGCCGACGGGACCGGCGGATGATTGTGCCTGATTGCTCAGCCGTGCCCGATCGGATATGGTCGTTCAGGTCCGCACCCGTAGCTCAGCTGGATAGAGCGCTACCCTCCGAAGGTAGAGGTCGCAGGTTCGACTCCTGCCGGGTGCGCCAATTGAACAAATCGCGCTTGATTTAATTGGATTTTTCAGGATTTTTCCCAACCCGCTTGGCAGGGGTTGGGGCTCTTTGTGCGGACTGTCGGGCTGTGAGACAGTCGATGGCGGTCAGGGCGAGACACACCTGATCGGCTGCTTTGGTGTAGCGCGACACCTCGACCAGGGTGCGGTGGCCGGTGATCGCGGCGATGCAGCCGGCCTCGGCTAGACGCCGTGCAGCGGCATTTCGCAGGCCATGGGTGACGCAACGATCGGGCAGTCCCGCGTCGGCGATCTTGTTGGCCATGAAGTTCCCAAACCTGTTCGACGTGAAGGGTTTCCCGATCGAGGTCAAGAGTATGCGCTCACCGCGTTGGGGCCAGGCGGACAAAGCCGCCGATAGGTCTGGATGCAGCGGCACGGGCAGTTTAGCCCCAGTCTTGCCTTGGACGACGCGGATCGAGCCGACATCGACATCGTCCCAGGCCATCCGCACGACGTCGGAGCGGCGCTGGCCAGTGCAAGGTAGCAAGGCGAATTCGGTTCGCTCGCACGAGCCCTTAGACCAGCGCGCCTCGAAGACCGAAATCTCCTCGTCAGTCCACGTGTGGAACTCGCCGTCAGCGAACTTTTTCAACCGCAATGTCGGGTCGTCGGCGCGCCAGCCATTGTCGATTGCGAAATGGATTAAGATGCGGATCTTCTTCAAGAGGTCGTTGGCGGCGCCCGGCGTGTCGGCGCGCTTGGCGATGATGCGGCGATAGTTGATTTGTGTGTTCGGTCCCAGACGACGGAACTCCGGGCTCACGAAGTATTCGGTCACCAGCCGATCGAATGTCCCGAGATTGCCTTGCCGTTTTATGACAAGCTTGGCCGCAACTTTTTCGGAGTGGAGCGCGGCTTGGTATGCGGTCATGAAGTCGGCTTCGCCAGGCAGGCCAGGAAGCGCCAAGCGCATTCCGTGACCCCCGGGAATAGAACCGCTTGTGCCTGTGGCGATCCGTGAAACAGGCGACTTGCCTGAGCTGCAACTTGGTCATTCGTAGTCCGTCTAACTGCCGGCGCCGAAACCGTTTCGATCCGGTGCCAGGTCCGAAGTCTCATGCGGCAAGGCCCTGAAGGCGACGTCGAGCTCTTCAAAGTCCCAGACGCGGCGCTTGCCGATGAGGCGTGGCGGAGGCATCACGCCACGTCTGACCAAGTCCCGAAAGAATGACGCGGGCAACGACAAATATATGGCGGCTTCGGATGCGCCAAGACCGCGCCGAATCGGGATCCTGGTTGAGGCATTCGCCTTCGTTCGCATCGTTCATAACTCATGTAACAGGCTACGATCGTGGGAGCCAAAGACAAAATCCACCTAATTGATTGCCGTGTTGCTCTGAGAAATAAGCAATAGGGGATCTCGGGAATTGGCGGGAAGTGATTTAAGCGTACAGATCTTGATGTATATGAATCCTCGAAACCTGATAGACTATGCCGCCGATCATTGGCCGGTGGCCCAGGCCGGCCGGACTGAAGCCACCCCCTGGTGAGTCAGAGCGGGTGCTCATCGGTACGACATCTTGCGATTTCGCGCGTTGAAACGCTGGCGTCCACATGACAAATCCTCCTATCCTTGCGGGAGTGACCGTCACCCGAATGGGCCGAGACCCGCGTTAACCGCCCTCGCCGGTGGCGCGGAATTGAGATAGCGGGGCTCGGTCGCGCGGGCCGGGAAGGTCGGGTTTGACGTCAAACGCCAGACCCCGCGCGACAGGGCACGGTCGGTGTCCGGTGTGCACAGGGCCGCCCATAGACTGGTGAAAGTATTAAGGAATTTTGGGTTCGATCTCGTCTGACACAGAGTGTCGCATCAAAGAAACAATTGAGAAAAATTAACAGTAATAAAATCATATAGTATCGCAGTTATCGGTGCAGCGTCATGGTTAAACGAAGTGGGTAACGTTATCATAATTTTTGTAATATCACTACTTTCACTGTATTTCAGTATTCAAACGTCAGAATGACGTCGTTCTTTTATCTCGTCGCCCCCCAACTTGCTATTTTTTTGATTGCGGCCTGAGTGAAGAGAGTGTTGCATGGCCGTAAGCAAGGATAGGACAATAATTATTGAGGGGCAAACAGATTATTTTGCGTTGCTCGATTTTGAGTTTGTTGCGCATGGCCGCGCCGTTGTCGAGCGGTTTGCAAATCGACGTCAAGTTGTCGCGCTGCTCAATCGGAGAGGCCGCCGTCCTACAAGAGCGGCATCATGCTTTCACGCACGGCCCGCAAATGCTCCCGCATTCGCTCCTCGGCGTCCGCCCCATCGCGCCGATGCAGGGCTTCGACAATCGCGGCGTGTTGGCCGTTGTAGAGGGCGCGCCGTGCCGTTGTGACTGACCTGAGTTTGAGTTGCTGCCACTTGGGCTGATTGCGAATTTGCGCAAGCGCCCGGCTGTGCTCACTCAACAGTGCGTTCTTGGCGGCATCGAAAATGGCCTGGTGCAACTGGCCATCGAATTTTTCGAATTCTGGAACGGTCGTGGCGGCAAGACCTTTTTGCAAAATCTCTTCGAGCGTTTGCAGATCGTGCCCCGACGCGCGCGCAGCGGCGAGCGCCGCTACGGGCGGTTCTAGCATCATTCGGATTTCCAGAACCTCAACCGGGCTGGTCAAAGCCATTCGAGCAAGCAGCGGGTCAACGGCGGCGCTGGTTCGCTCTGCCACCCGCCTTGTGCGCACGCCGTCCCGGATCAGGCTCCCGCGAGCCTCGAGCTCGTCAAGACACTTGCGCAGCGTATTGCGGGCGACTTCGAAGGTTGCGCAAAGATCGCGCTCGGGAGCAAGCCTGCTGCCAGGACCCCATTTTCCGCTGACAATAAGTTGCTCGAAACGCTCGATCAGGGCTTGGTGGGACGGCATTTTCGGCGGTTTCCTAGACCAAGCGTGAGCCAAAGCGGCCGGTCCAATTCGACTTGACCAGCTGCTTAGTAGCATATACCAAACCTCAAGAAGACGTCAAATTGGATCATTTTTGGCTCATTCGATCCTCGTCAATGGAGAGCACCGTGAAATCTCCTATCGCGCGTCCGCGCCGCAACATTTTTTGCGTTGGCAAGAACTACCGGCAGCACGCCGCCGAGTTCGCACGCTCAGGATTTGATTCCAGCGCCGCCGCCGGTGAAGTCCCCGAATTTCCCATCATGTTCTCCAAGGTGCCTGAATGCGTGATCGCAAACGGCGAACCGATCGTCATTAACCCGGCCGTTTCCACTGCCATCGACTACGAAGCCGAACTCGGCGTCATCATCGGCCTCGGCGGGCGCGGCATCGCCAAGCAGGACGCGCTTGGCCACGTTCTCGGCTACACGATCATCAACGATGTGACGGCGCGTGACCTGCAAGGCCGCCACTCGCAGTGGCTGCTCGGCAAATCGCAAGATACGTTTTGCCCGATGGGGCCGCACATGGTCAGCCCCAGAGATATCGACCTTGCCGACACCGCCGTGACGTGCTGGGTCAATGGCGAACTGCGCCAGGACGCCAACACCCGCGACCTCATATTTGACGTGCCCACCCTCATAGCGACCATCTCGGCCGGCATCACGCTGTTGCCAGGCGACATCATCGCGACCGGCACGCCCGCTGGGGTCGGCATCGGCTTCAAGCCACCCCGCTATCTTAAGGCCGGCGACGTGGTCCGGATCGAAATTGCCGGCATAGGAGTGCTCGAAAACCCCGTTGTAGAGCGCGTTTCTTGAGCACGCAATGGATCGAGCGCATGGCCGTGGAGATCGACGGGTCGGGCGATCCGGTGATCTGCATTCACGGCCTCGGCGGCACGTCCAATACCTTCTGCCCACAGATCATGGCGCTTGCCGAGCGGCGCGTGATTTGTCCTGACCTGCTGTGTTCGGGGCGTTCGCCGCTGGTCGAGAAACCTTCGATCGGCGGGTTCGTTTCTGCGATCGTGCGCATGGCCGACGTTCTCGGGATCAAGGCTGCGCATTTCGTTGGCCATTCCATGGGCACGCTCATTTTGCAGCATCTTGCCGCCGAGCACGGAGCGCTCGTGCGTTCGCTCGCTTTACTGGGCGCGACGCCCGGCCCTTCCACTCAAATGACCGAAAACCTGCGCAAGCGTGCGGCATTGGCAAGGTCCGGCGGCATGTCCGATATATCCGACCAGATTTGCACCGGCGCAACCTCCAGCGAAACCAAGCAACGCAACGCCGCCGCCGTCGCATTCGTGCGCGAGTCTATTCTGCGCCAGGACGCCGAAGGCTATGCGCGGACATGCGAAGCACTGGCCGAAGGCTACCCCGCGGACGTTGCGCGGATCGCCTGCCCGGTTTTGTTCGTGACCGGCGCTGACGACACGTCAACACCACCCTCACTCGCCCAGGATCTCAGCAGCAAAATCAGCAAATCCCGGATTGTGGTCGTGCCGCGATGCGGTCACTGGCTGACAGTTGAGAAGCCCGAAGCGGTCAATTCTGAGCTCAGGCGGTTCATTAACTGAACCAAAAATGATCCAAAGCCCTATAGACCAAACTGAACCGAACCGTGAACCAATACTAGACCAAAGTGGAGACCGTCTGCCGCTTTTCACCTACACACTGTCGTTTCCAGTCGTGTTGTCGTCGGATTCCGTCCCGGTGTTGTCGGCTTCGCGTCTGTGTATTGACTGGTAGAGTTGTGCTTTGAGTTAGAATGCGAATTGGTTAACCGGAGCAAAGACTCCAACAGCCAAACAGGTGCGTTCCAAGGAGGATACGTCAATGAGCGACCAGATTTCTTCCGCACGTGGTTTCGGTTCCAGCTCGGCTGGCGAGGGCGCAACCGTTTTCACCAATGTGCGCGTGCTCGACGCGACTGGCGCGGCCCCGTTCATGGGCGAAGTCGTGGTGCGCGGTAACCGCATCCAGACCATCAGCAAAGGTCAGCGCACATCTGTTTCCGGTGGCGCCACGGTAGTCGATGGCGGCGGCGCGACTCTGATGCCGGGCCTGATCGACGCCCACTTGCATCTCTCCTGGAACAACGCGCCTGGCATCGACCCGATCAACTTCATGCCGCCCGAAGAGCACACGCTCAACACCATGTACATGGCCAAGCTGGTTCTGGACGCCGGCTTCACCTCGGGTCGCGGCGCGGCCGCGGCCAAGCCGCGCCTCGACGTGGTGATCCGCAACGAGATCAACAAGGAGCGCATTCCCGGCCCGCGCTATCTGGCGGCGGGGCCCGAGATCACGACCGTCGGTGGCCTTGGCGACTCTGCGCCCTCGCACATCCCCCATCCCGGCCTCAACCTCGGAATCGTCGTCTCTGGCCCGGAGGAGGTGCGCCGTACCGTGCGTGAGCTGATCAAGATCGGCGTCGACTCGATCAAGCTCAACCTCTCGGGCGAGGAGATCACTGGCATGGGCGCTGAAGAAACACCGATGTCGGAGGAAGAGGTGGCGATGGCCTGTGCCGAGGCGCGGTGCCGAAACAAGGTCCTGGCCGCCCATGCCCGCTCGTCCGGTTCGGTGAAGCAATGTATCCGCCACGGCATCCAGAACATTTTCCACGCCTCCTTCGCCGATGAAGAGGCGCTGGACATGCTGGAAGCCAACAAGGAGAAGCACTTCGTTGCCCCCGGCCTTGCCTGGCTGATCCAGACCGCGCGCGGTGCAGCCGAATGGGGCATCAAACCCGGCACGCCGCTCACTATCGCCTATGAGCGCGAACTCGCCGCCGCGGTCGAAACCACCAAGAAGATGCACAAGCGCGGCATCCGTGTACTGATCGGCGGCGACTATGGCTTTGCCTGGACGCCGCAAGGCACCAACGCCAAGGATCTCGAATATTTCGTCGATATGCTCGGATTTTCGCCGATGGAAGCGATCCTGGCGGGCACGAAACTTGGCGGCCAGATCATGGGCATGGGCAATGAACTCGGTCAAATCCGCGAAGGCTGGCTGGCCGACATGCTGCTGGTTGACGGCGACCCGCTCGCCAATGTCCGCATCCTGCAAGACAAGTCGCGCATTCTTGCAATCATGAAGGACGGAAAGTTTCACCGCGTGCCGGCAGGGCGGCAAGGGGCGGTCAGGAGAGTGGCGTAGAAGGGATGAGGGATGAGGAGAAGAAGAAGGGGACGATCTTACTGATCCCTCATACCTCATCCCTGCTGGTTTACAGAAAAGGGACGTCGAATGAGTGGCGTGAAATCGCATCGTGAATTGATTGTTTGGCAGAAAGCGATGGACCTCGCGGTTCTAACCTACGAGTTCACCAAAGCCCTGCCAAAGACCGAGCAATATGGTTTGACAAGTCAATTGCTCCGTGCCGCCTCTTCCGTTCCCGCAAATATCGCGGAAGGCAATGCGAGATATTCGCGCAAGGACTACGCCCGGTTTGTTGGAATTGCTCGCGGTTCGGTTGTCGAATTGGAGACCCATATCGAGCTAGCCGTGAGAGTGAAACTCCTTGAGCAATCAGCCGTCGCGTCGGCCCTAGTTCTGACCGATGAGGTCGGCCGGATGCTGAATGTCCTTCACGCAAAACTCGTCCAATCGGACAACGGCTTCGCCGAAGAAGATCAGGACTATCTGCCTAGTCCCTAGCCCCTCATCCCTCATCCCTGTTCCTTCATCCCTCAAATGAAACTCTTCATCCTCACCTCCCTCAACGGCCTCACCCTGGCAGCGCTGTATTTCCTGGTTGCCAGCGGCTTCACGCTTGTGTTCGGGCTGATGCGGAATGTGAACCTGGCGCATGGCTCGCTCTATCTCCTGGGTGGCTATATCGGTTATGAGGCGGCGCAGGTGAGCGGCAATTGGTTCGCCGGCGTCGCCGCCGGAACGCTGGCCATGGCCGTCGCGGGCGTCCTGCTCCAGGTTCTCGTTTTCCGCTGGATGGAAGGGCAAGAGCTTCGCCAAACCCTCGTCACCATTGGCATTTCCATCGTAGCGGCGGACCTGATGCTGGCGGTTTGGAGCGGCAACACCTACCAGTTCAACCCACCCGCCTGGCTCATTGGCACCACGCAACTGCCTATTGTGCTGGCCCATAAGTCGGACGGCACTGCCGTGCTTCTTCCCTATCCGACCTATCGGCTGTTCCTCTTGGCCGCCGGTGTCGTCATCGGCGTCGGCCTCTGGCTGTTTATCAACAAAACCCGGATCGGCATGATGATCCGTGCCGGAGTCGATGACCGTGGCATGTTGGACGCGAGCGGCATTAACGTGCACGTTGTGTTCGCCATCGTCTTTGCCATCGGCGCGGGCCTGGCAGGCTTTGCCGGTGTGGTCGGCGGCACCGCGCTTTCGATCGCGCCGGGCGAGGATGTACGCTATCTGCTCGCTTCATTGGTCGTGGTCATCGTCGGCGGCCTCGGCAGCGTCACCGGCGCGGCGCTCGGTGCGCTGATCATTGGCCTCGCTGAACAATTTGGCCTCGCATACTTCCCGACTTACGGCATTGTCCTCACCTTCGTCATCATGGTCGCAGCGCTCGCCTTCCGGCCGCAAGGCCTCATGGGAAGGGCGCGGGCATGACAGTGAGATTTGAGGGAATTGAGGGAACAGGTAACAGGGAACAGGGAACCGTAGGAAGCGCCCCACTGTTCCCAGTTCCCAGTTCCCTGTTCCCTATTGCGGCCATCGGCCATGTGGTCGCGGCCGTGCTGCTGCTCGCCTTCCCGTTCGTGGCCACAGACTTCTTCACCTTCCAGATTGGTGCCTATGCGTTGATCATGGGCACAATCGCACTGTCGCTGGTGTTGCTGGCCGGTTATGGCGGCATGGTCACTCTTGCGCAGATGTCGGTCGCGGGCCTCGCCGGCTACATGATCGCGATTTTCGGCACCAGCGCTGGCGGCACGGCGCTTGGCTGGCCGTGGTTCCTGGCCATTCCCGCCGCCGTGATCGTCGGCACACTGTTCAACGTGATCACTGGACTTCTCGCCATCCGCACTGAGGGCATCTTCACGATCGTCATTACCCTGGCCATCGCCACCGCATTCTACTACTTCGCGCAGCAGAACTACGACATTTTCAATGGCCATAGTGGGTTTTCCGCCGTAGCGCCCGCGCATGTGCTGTGGGTGGATTGGCGCGCGCCAAAGCCGTTCTATTTCCTGTCGCTGGCGGTGGCAGCGCTCTCCTACGCGGGCGTCCTGTATCTGGTGCGCACGCCGTTCGGGTTGGCCATGCAGGCGATCCGCGACAATTCCCGGCGCATGGAGGCCATTGGCTTCAACGTACCCGCGCATCGCGTCGCCGCCTACGCCGTTGCCGGCTTGATCGCCTCGGTCGCCGGAGTTTTGCTGGTTTGGTTCGACGGCGGAATTTCGCCAGGCTCCATCAGCGTCGACCGGGCGATAAAGATTCTCATCATCGCGGTTGTCGGTGGAATGCGCCACCCGGCGGGTCCGTTCCTCGGCGCGATCCTGTTCGTGCTGCTGCAGAACTTCGCCATCGATTTCGTCAATCCGGAACGCTTCAATACCTATATCGGCTTGGCGTTTCTGCTTGTCGTGCTGGTATCGCCCGACGGGCTGCTGGGACTGCTGTCCAAACTGGGCAAAGGTTCGCCGTAGGGCCACAAAGGTCCACGGAGTTTGGTTGTGATGCGGGTTCATTCGATCCCGCACGCATTGACAGGGAGGAGACTGACTATGCTTCTGGCACGAAGAACCACATTGGCGCTGCTGCTCGCCAGCACCGCGCTATTTGGGCGAGGCCCGGCGATGGCCGAGGACACGATCAAGATCGGTGGCCTTGCCACCCTCGAAGGCCCGTTCACGGTGCTCGGCGAAGATGGAATGCGCGGCGTGGAGCTGGCCATCCAGCAGCACAAGGGCATGGCCGGCGGCAAGAAGATCGAGCTGGTCAAGGGCTCGTCCGACGCCTCCCCCGACAGCGCCGTCAAGGCCGTTCGCAAGCTGGTCGAGAATGACGGCCTGACGCTCATCATCGGCCCACTGTCTGGCGACGAGGGCCTGGCGGTCAAGGACTACGCCAAGACCCAACCTAAAGTGACGTTCGTGAACGGAACATCAGCCGCGCAGGATACCACGCTGCGGGATCCCGCGCCCAACTTCTTCCGCTTCACCACCGACGGCGCGCAATGGATGGCGGGCCTTGGCACCTACGCCTTCAACGACAAGCACTACAAGAAGGTGGCGACCGTCGCCGAGGATTACTCGTTCCCCTACACGCAGGTGTTCGGCTTCATGGCTGAGTTCTGCAAGGCTGGCGGCCATGTTGTGAACAAGGCGTGGGTGCCGATCGGCAACAAGGACTTCTCGTCCGTGATCGCGGCCATCCCGCCCGACGTTGACGCCGTATACGTTGCGCTCGGCGGCGCCGATGGCGTCAACTTCCTCAGCCAGTACCAACAGGCCGGCGGCACCGCGCCGCTCATCGGCGGCTCGATCACCGCCGACCAGACCGTGCTCGGCTCCAAGGGCGCGACCAAGAAGGCCGTCGTCGGAATGCCCTCGGCCGGCCCGATTGCTGACGCCTGGGACAACCCGAAATGGAAGCAGTTCGTCGCCGACTACAAGGCGGCGTTCCCCAAGGGCTTCCCGAGCCCGTCGCTGTTCGCGCATGGCTACTACGTCTCAACCGTGGCGTTGTTGACGGCCCTCGACCAGGTCAACGGCGATGTCTCGGACGGCGGTGCCAAGCTGCGCGACGCGCTCGCCAAGCTGGAACTTGACACCCCCACCGGCAAGGTCAAGTTGGACGCCAACCGCAACGCCGTCGCCGACATCTTCCTGACGGAAGTGAGCGAGGGCGCCGACGGGAACCTCTACAATAAGGTCGTCAAGGTCATCCCGCAGGTCAACCAGACCCTCGGCCAGGATCCGGCCGATTTCCTGAAGC
>Ga0209068_10000214_pt1 | contig 34669 bp, 28 predicted proteins | sample ColStrG_CSR_2012_FD_187200 | JGI IMG/M metagenome (GOLD analysis project Ga0209068, IMG submission 187200) | Freshwater sediment microbial communities in response to fracking from Pennsylvania, USA - Cold Stream Run_MetaG_CSR_2012 (SPAdes)... | ecosystem: Environmental > Aquatic > Freshwater >...
CCGGATATGGCCTCTTAGTGCCATATGGTTGGCACGTAAGTGGCATTTACAGGGCTGCCGGTGGGTCGTACCTTGGACGTGAGCAGACCTGGGGGAGGGCTGTTCGGGCGTCCCATAACTCGCAAGGGTTAGGGGCGCTTCTTATTTGGGGCCCTTTCTTCCGCCACCCGACTCCCACACTCTGAACGTTCAGCCCGGCCTGTCGGCCGAGGATTACCGCCGTGGTGCCTGGACTTTACATTCTTACTGTCTAAGTTAGGATTGCGGCCACAAGTTGCCCACGAATCCCAGAGATCGGTGCATAATGCAAAGCTGCCTGTCGTGCCGGAAGAGAGTCTAGCGAATCTAGTAAATAAACGAGAAACTCGGCTTCCGCACTGAATCGCGTTTGCAGCCTTCCGCCGGGCTTGGCCGGCGGTCTGTTCAGGAGAAGTGCATGCGATCAGCTCCGCTTCATTTACGGTTCACCGTCTCCTCGATACTCATCCTGTCCGTCATGGCGGTTGCTCAAGAGGCCGTCCCGCAGCACATTGGCGGCCAGAAGAGCTCTCCGCGGCCGCTGATCAATCAAGCCGTCGACGAGGGACAGAGAATCGTCCTGAAAGGCAATGTCCATCCCCTGGCGCGTGCCCAGTTCCAGGTGGGCGCAGCTCCGCAGGATTTGCCGATGCAGCGCATGCTGCTGGTCCTCAAGCGCAGCCCGGAACAGGATCAGGCGCTCCTGAAGCTGCTCGACGATCAGCAGGACAAATCCTCCGCCAGCTACCACAAGTGGCTGACCCCGGAACAGTTCGGGCAGGAGTTCGGCCCCGCCGACTCCGACATTCAGGCAGTCACCTCGTGGCTGCAGTCGCACGGCTTCCAGATCGCGCGGGTCAGCAAGGGCCGGGTCATGATCGAGTTTTCCGGAACCGCTGCCCAGATACAGGAGGCATTTCACACCGCGATCCACGAGTACGCGGTGAATGGCGAAACGCACTGGGCGAATGCAAGCGATCCGGAAATACCGGCGGCGCTGGCTCCGGTGGTAGCAGGAGTTCACACGTTGCACAACTTTTACATGAAGCCCATGCACGTGGTTTCAAGTCAGCGGTTGTCCATTGTGCGCCAGCCTGGTTCCGCGCCCCAGTTCACAGGTTCCGACGGCTCGCATGCCCTGGTTCCGGCCGACTACGCCGTCATTTACAACATCAACCCGGTATACCAGGCGGGTATCGATGGAACTGGAACCACCATCGCGGTTATCGGGCGATCAGAGTTTATTGTGCAGGATGTTCTGGATTTTCAAAGTTCGTTCGGCCTTCCGCCGAACCCTCCGCAGATCGTCAATGATGGCCCGTCCCCCGGCGACCTCGGCGGCGGCGAAGAGACGGAAGCTACGCTGGACGCCACCTGGTCGGCAGCGGTAGCCCCGGGCGCGACCGTGAAGTTCGTGGTTTCCGGATCCACCGATACCACCGACGGCATTGTCCTCTCCGAGCTATACATCATCGAGAACAACGTCGGGGACGTGATGACGGAGAGTTTTGGAGGTTGCGAAGCCAATATCAGCAGTACCGAGGCGGCTGGTTTCGAGGCCCTGGCGCAAGAAGCAGCGGCCCAGGGCATCACCTACATCGTTTCCAGCGGTGACACCGGCACGGCCGGATGCGACAACTTGAGCGAGAAGGTAGCGACGGGCCCGGTGTCGGCCAGCGTTCTGGCAGCCACACCCTTTACGGTCGCGGTTGGCGGCACCATGTTCAATGAAAATGGACATGATACGACTTACTGGAACACGGCCAATTCCGCTCTCCTCGGTTCGGCCAAGTCGTACATTCCGGAAAATGTCTGGAATGAAACCTGCACGACCCAATGTCCGGCCCAGGCCTCTCCCCTGGCCGCGAGTGGCGGCGGAGTCAGCGTATTCTTCGCCAAACCCCCATGGCAGGCTGGAGTCGCGGGCATTCCGGGCGACGGCTTTCGTGACCTGCCCGATGTTTCTCTCACCGCCGCCAGTCACGATCCCTACCTGTTGTGCGTCGACGGATCTTGCCAGTCTGGCAGCGCGTTTGGGGTTTCGGGTACTTCGGCCTCTGCGCCCGCGTTTGCCGGAATCATGGCGCTGGTCAACCAGAAGACCGGGTCGCGGCAGGGACAGGCCAACTATGTTCTCTACAAGCTGGCAGCGGCGGAGACGCTTTCCCAGTGCAATGGATCGAACACCACGACCCTCCCCGCGAAAACATGCGTATTCAACGATGTTACGGTTGGCAACAATGGCGTTCCGGGCGAGCCCGGTTATGGAACGCCCAGCGCTCAATTTCAAAGCACGGTCGGGTACGACCAGAGCACGGGCCTGGGTTCTGTGAACGTAAGCAATCTGCTGAACACCTGGAGCTCGGTTGCGTTCCGCCCGACCACTACTACTCTTTCGCTTACGCCGCCGACTTTTACCCACGGGGCGTCGGCCAACGTGAACATCAGCGTGACGCCCAGCAGCGGCACTGGAACGCCTAGCGGAGACGTCTCGCTGCTGACCAACTCATCCATTACGCCGGGCGTGACATTCTTTACTCTCAACGGCGCTGGAACGATCTCCGACAGCAGCGATGGTTTACCGGGCGGCACCTACGCCGTTCATGCCCACTATGCCGGGGACGGAACTTTCGCGCCGAGTGATTCGGCGCCCGTCACGATTACCGTCTCTCCCGAAGCCAGTACAACCACGCTTTCTGTGCTCACGTTCGACGCGGTCGGGAATACCATTCCGTTCAACAGTCAACCCTACGGCAACTCCGCATTTTTCCGCGCAGATGTGGCGGGCGTCTCGAATAATGGCACGGCTACGGGCAGCGTCATTTTTACGGATAACGCGACGAATATCGCCGGCGATCCCTTCACTCTGAACAGCGAGGCCGCGGCAAGCACGGTGCAGGGAATCTTCACTATGCTGCCAGGCCCGCATGCCATCGTGGCCCACTATGGCGGCGATCCGGGATTCAATGCCAGCACGTCATCCACGGTCAACGTGACAGTCACGAAGGCTCCTACCACGATTGCCGTGGCTTCGACCAGCAGCGTCGTCCAAGGCACGCCGGTCACGTTGACGGCCACAGTCAGCACGAATAGTGGCGGCGTCGGGCCAACCGGCCAGGTAACCTTTCTGGCTGGAGGAACGCCGATCGTTCCGGGCAGTCCGGTTCCGGTAACAGGGGTCGATGGCAGCGGAAATATCCAAAACGGCGCGCTTACGGCGGCGCAGGGAAGTGCGGTTTTGGTAATTCCGCTCCCGGTCGGTCAGAACAGCATCACGGCCCAGTACAGCGGCGATGCCAATTACCTTGCATCGCCTACTTCCTCCGCCATAACGGTCACCGTGCTGCCCGATTTCACTTTCACTGCGGCTGCTCCTTCGATCACGGTTGCCAGTCCGGGCGGCAGCGGAACCGTGATGCTTACCATCACTGGTCAGCCGGGCTACAACGGTACTATCAACTTCTCCGGAATGTCGTGCGCTGGCTTGCCAAGCGAAAGTACCTGCAGCTTTAGCCCGGCATCGGTCACAGGTACCGGTTCAACCACGCTCACGATTGCCACCACCGCGGCCCATCACGCCAGTCTGCAAGGCTCAGGCTGGTGGACTACAGGCTTGGGTGGCGCTCTGGCAGGCGTCTTCCTGCTGGGCGGCGCGTCGAGACGGCGGGCGTGGAGCAGGTTGCTTTCCCTGATGGCCTTGGCATTTCTGGTCAGCATCGCAGGTTGCGGTGGCGGCGGCAGCAGCGGCGGTGGTGGCAACACCGATCCGGGCACGCCGGTGGGCGCCTCGACTGTGACCGTGACCGCAACTGCCACCGCAACCGGCGGAACCATCACCCATACCACGACGTTCACGCTCAACGTGCAGTAAGACAGAAGCGTCCATGGGGAACGAGAAAGGGGACGCGAGAAATACGATGAAAATCAGGATCGCATGTTTCGTGCTGCTGGGCAGTCTGCTTTTGGCACAAGGCCAGGCCAATGACAGCTCCACGGACGCCAGCAAACTCATTGCGCTGGAGAATGCCTGGAACCAGGCGCAACTGCATCACGACGCAAGAGCCGTGAGCGGCCTGGTGTCCGAGGAGTTCGTCTATACGGATTACGATGGCACCGTCCTGAACAAGGCGCAGTTCCTGGCCGATCTAGCGGACAAAGACTACCGCGCCACTCTGATCGCCAATGACGAGGCGCGAGTCATTTCGTATCCGAACGTGGCCATCGTAGTCGGCACATATCACACCAAGGGAACGTATAAGCGCCAACCGTTCGAGCACTACGGACGTTTCACCGATACCTGGATGTTCCTGAACAGCAAGTGGCAGTGTGTCGCCAGCCACACGAATCTGATCAAAAAGTAGGTTGCGGCGGCTCGCGACGAGGTGCCGTTGCGCACTAAAACCGGATTCCCGCGTTGAAGAATTTTCACGTTGGATGATCTTTGCCTTGAACAATCGTGGCAGGCTCAATCATGCTGAATCACGTGATCCAGAATCAGGCTCTCCGAACCGTCGCCGACTCTCTGCAGAACCGGACGGTCGTCGAATTCGTGTGTGCCTCGGTCAAGGCCGGGTACCGCGAATTCTTCGGCGGGGAAAGCGACCGCGTCTGCGGAATGGTGGATAACGCTTTCGCGAGACTTACGCGGAGCCAGCAAGCCGGAGTAAACACCGCACAGCTTGTCGAAGTCACATCGGATCTTCTGGCGAACACATTCCGGAAGGCCGACAGCTCGTTCTGGTTCAACCGGATTTATCACCAATACAAGATTCAAACCAAGCCTGAAACTGATTTCCAGCAATTGCAGAAGTTGCTCCCGGGAAGGAGAGTCCTGGACTATGGCTGTGGCAGCGGCTATCTCGCCGCCAGGCTGGCCCGCGGCGGCTATGACGTCTTCACCACCGACGTGCTGGATTACCGTTACGAAGAAGCCAGGCGACTGCCATTCGTTCAGATGGCATCGGCGACCGACATCCCTTGCCCGGACAATAGTGTGGACGTGGCCCTGGTGCAGGCGGTGCTGCATCACATCGATCCCGACGATCTGCCGCTTGTGATCCGGCGGCTGCGGAAGATTGCAACGTATGCCCTGATCAAGGAGGACACATATGGAGTACCCGATCAGCTCGAAGGATTGGCACAGAAATTGGCGGAGCAGCCGTTGTTGGCAACGTTTGTGAGCTTGCCTCGCAGCGTGCAACATCAGGTGCTGGTGCTGATTGATTTTTTCAGCAATGCGATTGCGCAGGGACTTCCCGAAATGAATATGCCGTTTGAATTCAAGACCCCGACCGAGTGGAAAGAGGTTCTGTTCAACAATGGCTTCCGAGTAAACCAGACAGTGCTTGCCGGTTTCGAGCCCGGACGAATGCACAAGAGTTGTCATGTCTGGCTGGTCTGCGAGCGAGAGGTAGACCCTGGCTTCTAGTTTCGTGTGGCTGAAACGAAAATTAAACGGCGATCAGCCCGGTGGCGCTGCGCTACTATTCGGTAATCACGTGGTCGGCCCATTCAATGAGCGAGACGAATATCGTCGGGTTGCCAAACTTCGCTCCATAGTTGTTGAGGTCCGCTTCAGTCACGCCCCTCGCGCGAGAACACGCCCCACAGGCGTAGATTGAAATGCGCCTGGCTGCGACCTTGTCCAGCGTTTCACCTACGGGCGGCCATCCGACGGGCGTGACCGCGTTGGCGACCATTTTCCGCATCAGCACGACAGCTTCCCCCAGCAAGTAAATTTGCACCTCGTGTCCAGCCTCCGCGAGTGCAAGCCCATGCGAGAAGGGAAACGCCGCCTTGGTTGGGTCGTCGGAGCCCCATGCGCTCTTCATCAGGATCTTGAGCGACTTGTGCGTGCCCTGTCCCTGGAGGGAACCATCAGCCATGACCAAAGGGAGGGCCGCCAATCGCAACAATCGTGACAAAAATAGTCGACGTGCCATGAGCTTCTCCTTCGATGTACAAGAGCGTCTAGCCTGACCCAGTCGACAAGCCTAATCTCAACCGACAGCCGGCGCAATGATTCCGGCGGTAAAACTTTGGTCGGCCGGGTGGGATGAGCGGTGAGACGGACGAAACAGCTAATAGTCTGCGTATCTTTCGTCTTGCAACTCTACTTCAAGTTTTCCACGAGGAAAAGGTCCGACAGATTGCGGATATATCCGAAGACGTAATGCTCTTCGTCGGCGGCGATTCGGGGACACGCAACACCGTCCACCCCGGCTACGTCGGCAGGGCCAACCGTTTTCCATGGGGTTCTGGCGCCCGTCTGCAGGTCCAGGCGCGAAACCGGACAGGATGTTTCGCCGCGCTGTCCGACCAGCACCGCATTTCCACCTTTCTCCCAACGCAGCGGCAGGTCGCCTGGTTGGGAACCATGGACCGGCTGCGGTTCGCCGCCGTCCACTGCAAACAGGGCGATTCCATCGCTCGTGACGGTCGCGATTCGCGTGCCATCGGGCGAAACTGCGCGGGGATTCGTCCCCAAACTGTAGCCTTCTGGAGTAATAGGGCGAGCCTGCCCACCATCCAGATTCGCAAGATAGATTCGCGAGGCGTGACCGGCTTCGTGGCCTTCAATCAGCAGTCGTTTGGAGTCAGGGAAGAACTGGCCACCAACGGGGATCACACTGCCGGTCGGAACGGCTTGCTGCTGTCCCACGCCGGTCGGAAGAAGTACCAGGTCGGGAGGAGACATGTTCTGCCGCAAGACCAGCACCCATTTACCGTCGGGCGAAAGGGCATTCGCAGAGCCCTGGCCAAGACGAACGGCGGAGGTGCCATTGGTGTCGCGAGTAAAGACCGCATATTCGCCACCGCCCGCCTCGCCCGCCTCGATGAACAAGAAGAGCTTCCCGTCTTCCGAGAGGTCGAAGGGAACAGTCCAGTCCTGCCAGCTCAAGTCGCGTTCCTTGTTTTCGCCCGGAGCCATGCCGATGGCTCCGGCGCGCATGGCGTCGCGCGAAATCAAAGCCCGGCCGCCAGCCCCGACGTCGTGCAGGGTGAGGGTTCCGGGAGCGCCAAGCAAAACGCGGACCTTTCCCGACAAAGAAACGCCTTGCAGGGAACGGCTAAAGCCGGTAGCCGTGGCGGTGAACCAGATCTCGTTCCCGGAAGGTGACCACGCGTTGCCGAGCGCGCTAGCCCAGCGCTCCGTGAGGTCAGACTTCTTGCCCTTCAGGTCAACCACGCTGATGGTTCCCCCGTCATCTCCCAGCAGATTGTGATCGATGAATGCCAGGCGATCGCCTTTTGGAGAGAACCGCAAATGGCTGATCCAGCCGGGGGTTTCATAAAGCACTGTGCCAACCGGGAACTCGACTCGGCTTTGGCCTTTCACCACGTGGACCACTGCGAGCGCGCTTCCATCGGGCGTCCAGTCCGCTGCTTCGACGCTGTCCAGCAGGTCGCGCGGAGCGTCTGCTCCGATCGAAACCTGGGCCAGCGTCCCGCGATGGGTGAAATGGTTGGGACTGACGCTGAAGCGCCGCAACACTGCCATCTGTCCCGCTGCGGAAACTGACAACACCTCGGTTTCCGCCAGACCGAGATCGCGCGATTCGGTTGAATTAGCGGAACTGATAAAGACGGCCTCCGGTTTGCCTTCCCAGGCCGCGCTGTAAACCGCCGAGCGCGGATCGGGAGCGAACCTGGCCGCCACCAGAGTCCCTCGGCGGAAACTCAATTCGCGAAAAGTGGGCACGGGCCGGGTCGCGGACCGCTCGCCCATGAGAAAAGCACCGGCGCTGATGGCAGCCATGGCCAGCAGGGCAGTCGCGACGAGCAGCGGGCGTTTCCTCGGTATGGCCTCAACCGGTGCGGTCTGTATAGGCACCTCGGCGGCCGCCGCGGGCATGATTCCGGAACCGGACTCCGAAGTCGGGGCCGCAAGTCGTTGTCCTTGCGAAGAGGGATGCCAGTCGCGCTGCAGCCGCTTGAGGTCCGCTCTCATATCGGCTGCGCTTTGATATCGCAGATCGCGGTCCTTTTCGAGAGCCTTGCTGACGATGCGTTCCAGTTCCGGAGGCAGTTCGGAATTCAGGCTGACCGGCGATGCCGGCGCCTTGTTCAGAATCGAGTTAAAGATCGCGGCCGACGTATTGCCGTCGAAGGGAAGGCGTCCGGTGCACATTTCGTAGAGCACCACGCCGAAAGAAAAAATATCAGTGCGTGCATCAAGTTCTTCCGCCAGTGCCTGCTCCGGACTCATGTAGGCCACCGTACCCAGGGCGGCGCCCGGCGACGTCAGGTGCTCGATCTCGATTCCAGTCGCTCCGGCAGTGGCGTCGGTAGGCTGTAGCTTGCCGCGATCGAGGCCGACTTTGGCCAGTCCGAAATCGAGAATCTTGGCGCTGTTGCGGCTGGTGACGAACACGTTCGCTGGCTTGATGTCGCGATGGACGATACTTTTCGAATGGGCGGCCTCGAGTGCGTCGGCGATTTCGATAGCCAGGCTGAGAAGCAGGCGAATCTCGAGCGGGCGGAAGGTGATGCGATGCTTCAGCGTCGTGCCTTCCAGAAACTCCATGGCGATGAAGGATTGGCCTTCGTGCGCGCCGATTTCATAGATGGTGCAGATGTTGGGATGGTTCAGGGCAGAGGCGGCACGGGCCTCGCGCCGGAAGCGCTCCAGAGCCTGTGAGTCGTGCGAGAGGTCGTCGGGGAGGAACTTTAACGCAACGAAACGCCCAAGCTGGGTGTCTTCGGCTTTGTACACCACGCCCATCCCGCCGCCGCCCAGCTTCTCGACAACGCGATAGTGCGAGATGGTTTGGCCGATCATTCAGTCGGGCCATGTTAGGCGGGATGCGAGGCCGAAGTCAATGAATGCGGGAGTGGGTCTGGAAGAAACGTGGGTAGAAACCAGGTTGAGAGATGCAGCGGCTACCTGGAAATCGCCGAGTCAGGAAAACTAACCGCGACCACCTCGCTCGAAACGAACGAGACCGTGATGTTGGTCTCTCGTTCCGAGCCCGCCGCATCTCCCGAAGAGGGTTGATAGCGCCACTGCCGCACGGCTTCAACTGCGGCTGCAGCCAGCGTCCGGTCTCCCCGCACGACTTTGACCTGACTTACCACTCCGTCGGATCCAACCACCGCGTGCAGAGAAACTTTGCCGCGGGCGTTAGTAGAGGGACAGACGGGATACACCAGTTTCCGCGGCGGCCCGGAGATTTGGATCCGCGGGGATTCGGCCGGAGTTTCGCGCGTGAGGGCTTGACGGCCAGGGGCCTGGTGTATCTGAGTTGCCGGCGCAGGAGCGTGTGCCAGCGCCTGGATAACAGCCTGGTTAGCAGAAAGATTGGCGCGGTGCGGGATCGCCTGTCCGGCGTCCAGCCTATTTAAGACGCGAGCAGGCGGCGGCAGTTCGCTGGTCGCTGGTTCCGCCGCTAGAGCTGTCTGAAGCGGCGCTGCCGGCAGTGCCGGGCTGGCGACCTGGTTCAGTGGGACCTGGCTTACGGAAGCTTGCGGAGCGGAAAGCGGTTGCGCTCCAGCATCGGGCTGAACCGTCGCCTGGCTGACTTCCTTCGGGCTGGACTCGTCGTTCCGCTGCGCCGCCCTGACCGTCCATGCCGCGGAAGCCCAGTGAGCGAAAACGGGCTGGTTTCGCGTCTGGCGCCAGCCCAGCACCGCGACGATAGCCGCGAGCACTCCCGTGCCGACCTTGAAAGTCATCCTCGAGGGAGCAAGCCCGGAGAGATCGAGTTGGGTCAAGGAGAATCGATCAAAGACAAGACCAAAATTGAGGACCTTCCTGCCGCGCCTCGCTGTGCCAACGGCTACAGTGTTGCCCGAGGAAATTCCCGGGGCCAGTTGGTTGGAAGTAACGCGAGCCGGCGGAATGAAGCCTTCCACTTTGCCGATCAAGGCGTCATCGAACTGGCGGACCAACTTCTGCGACGCCGTCCGGTACAAAGTCGCGATCAGTTCCTGTTGTCGGGGGTTCAGCACTCTTTGCGGCAGGCTGCGGAAGTTTCGGAATGTCCACAAAAGATAAATTCGCGCCCAGCCGGAAGCCTGCGCATATACCAAACCCTTGCCGGTATCGAAGGCAACAAGAACCCGTCTGGAGAGCAAGAAAGACCCCGCACAAAACTGATGTGCCTTGCTGCCAACGCCGCAGTTGGAATGCCAGTCGTCGCCGTGGCTAAGTGACTGTTTCATAGACACTTCAGGCCATGGAGTCGGTAGCCCGCGGAGTGGCTACGCAAAACTTTTCACCATCGGAGTATCCCTGGTCGAAAAAGTGTCCGAAGGTTCATAATTAGTTTCGGGTTTCCAGTTTCCGGGTTCCGAACTTGGAAACTCGAAACCGGAAACTAGAAACCGGAAACCAGAACCAGGGTTGAGATCGCAGCCCTATCAGCCAGGTTCTGACGCGGCTTGGCTATAATGGCGCAGTTCGCAGCCTGCAACGGGGTCGGAAAAGAGGAACAGTGCGGCTATCGCTGAACACGCGCGGAGTGGGAGACGTCACCATCATCCGTTGCACCGGACGCATTGTTGCTGGCGTCGAGACAGAATCCCTGCGCCTCCACGTACACGAACTCTTGCAGGATCGCAAAGGCTTTGTCCTGCACCTGGGTGAAGTGGTCTTCATCGACAGCAGTGGACTGGGAACCCTGGTGCGCCTGCTGACCAGCGCACGCCGGGCCAGCGGCGACTTGAAACTGTGCAATGTGCCGGAGGATGTCCGCAAAGTCCTGAAGATGACCAACCTGATCACGCTGTTCGACACCCACGAATCTGAAGCGGATGCAGTTTCGGCGTTTTATCGGCGAAGCCCCGCGACGCAACAGGCCGCCTTCAAAGGTCCTCACATATTGTGCGTGGATCAATCCGCCGACGTCCTGGCTTACTTGCGGGAGTTGTTGCGGAGTGCGGGCTACAACGTACACACCAATAGCAGCCTGCACGATTCACTGATACTGATACGGGCGGCCCGGCCCGGCCTGATGATTTTGGGTCCGAGCCTGACGGGATCGCCCGGAACGCAGCAAAGCTTCAAGGCTGCGTGTGCCAGCCTGCCGGTGGTGGAGCTGGGGAATGAGTTTTCCACTCTCGATGCTGGCCAGGCCGCGACCGAACTGCTGGAAAAAATCCGCGCGCACCTGCCCTGAGAAAACGGGCGGCTGCCCCGCGACGATCCCGCGAGACCTGCCGCCGACAATCGACCTGCCGCCTAGTTGGTGAGCCGCTTCGAAATCATAGTGGCGTGGAGTGTGCCGTCTTTGTTCCACGTACCGCGGCAGATTACGCGATCATCGTCCTTGACGTCGGCGGCGGTGATCGTGTTGACCTTCTTGCTGCCGTGCTCCTGACTGGTCCATTGGGTCGAGCTGTCATAGACCACAGTTTTTTCGACAGTCGAGCCCACTTTACGAACCGTCAGGCTTGACTTCTCCGTATTGCTTCTTACAACCCGGCCCTCCCAGCGGTCCATCTTCGCGGCCATCTCCTTCGCGGGAGCATCCTGTGCGAACAGAGTGGTGGCCAGCGGCAAGGCGAGCATTGACGCGAACAACAGAGTGAGTAGCTTTTTCACCATGTGATCTCCTCCGTATCAACGGAATGGAATATGTGGCAGAAAACAATAGACCCTGCGACTGAAAAGAGCAAGCTGTATCCAGATGTTACCGGCGTTGCAAATCTTGTTCGTCCGATCGCTTGCACGCCAAGATTCAGTACAACACTTCCTTCTCCCCGTTTTGGGCGATTAACTGGTTGAAGTGCTCCACGATCTTGTCCCGCCTTGCCATCAAGGCTTTAATCTCTTCCTTGTTGAGATAATGCTTGGTTTTTGCCGTCAGCTCGTCCCCGTTCAGCGCTTTCAGTTTTTCGAAAAGCTGGCGGTCGCAGTGAGTTAGATCGTTTGTACTTTGCAAGTCTTTGTAGAGCCGGAACGCACGGCTGAAGTCGACCCGCCAGATCTTGAAGTCCTCGCTGATCAGCAAATTGGTCAGGTTGGGGTCGGCATCGTAGACCAGTTGGTCGAACACCCGTATTTTGTACATCTGGTTGTTCCAGGCGTCGGGATCGGGAACCGCGATCTTCTGCTTGATGCGGTCCGCTTCGTCCATTTTTACCGGGAGCCACCAACTCAGGGAGCCCGAATTGCCTTGCCAGGTGCGTTCCACGTAGACCGGCAGCATGTCGTCCATTCCGATCAACTCCGCCAGCTGATAGGCCGCGATGTTGTACTTGTAGGAGTCTACGAAGTTCATCTCGGTTTTGCCGCTGGCCAGCGTTGCGGTGGGCTTGTGTTCGTCAATCGCCTGGAAAGAAGCATCGTGCGTTATCGTGCCATCGCTGAGCGTCAGCCTCCACGGCGAAGTAACGCCTTTGCTGGATTGCTTGCTGCCTACGACTTTGGCTTTGAGCAGGAAAGTCTTGATCTGATCTTTGGTAAGAGTGTTTTCATCCGCTGCGCTGACAACCTGGGAACAGATCAAACAAACTGCCACGGCAATAAAGAGGCGCCGCCACTGCTGCTGAAGTGAGTTCATCGGACTCATCCTCCAATTATGCAGACAGAATCTACCCTCTTACGCAGCGTTCGGCAACCTAAAATCTGCAAACCCCGCCACCCGTCCGGCATTCCAGATTGGGATTTACTCCGCTCAGAGCTAGGGCTATACTCCCGCAGCTAGGCTTAGAGTTGTCTCCAAGTATCAGTTTCAGAAATCGCGCCAGCTGGCGCCGTAGCTCGGGAGGATGTGATGAAACTTTCAGTGATTTTGCTCACCTTCGTATTCCTAGGAGTGGCCTTCGCAGGGCCGGCACCGGCCGGCGACAAGAAAATGGCAATGGCCGACGAGAAAGAGGGTCGGTGGCAGGGCACGATTGTCCGAATCAGTAAGGACAAGTCGACTCTGAGTGTTCGCGGCGGGCAATCGAACATGGCGAGCACCGAGAGAACGATCGCCTACGACGACTCGACCCAATGGACCAAGCAGGGAAAGAAGGCCGAGATGAGCGATTTCAAAGAGGGCTCGTTCGTGATTGTGGTGGGAAAGCCTGACGATAAGGGCGTTTTTCACGCCAGCCAGATCGATTTGCGGCTGCCCAGATAGCGGCTCTCAGAAAAAGGCCTGGCCTTCGCCGACTTAGCTGCGGACATCGAGAGCCAGGCCCTTGTTGTTTCAAGGATTCACAGGAAGGGCCTCCAGGCGCACTTTGGCCGCCCGGGCGGTTTCTCGCAGCAATGGGTCCGAATCATTCAGACATCGATCTAATTCACTCTGCAAAGACTTCAACCCGAAGGTCCCGATGGCGTGAGCGCCACAAGACCTGAGCCAGGGATCGTCGCTGTTGACCAACGCCGCTACCGCATGTTCCCGGTTCTCGATCTTGGCCCGCACCAGCCGGTTCGCTATGGCGGCACGCTCGGCCACCGTGATCTTTCCGTCGAGCAGGGGCACCAGCATCTCTCGCAACTGGGTTTTCAAAACGCTATCGAGAAACTCCAGGGCGTTGTCGTGAACCGAGGCGCTGGTCGACTGCAGGCAGACGTATGCGCTGTGCACATCGAAGTGGGGATATACAAGGCCAAGTAGACGAAAGATGCGCTCCAACTCCTGTTTCATAGACTCGGTCAACGGACGCGCAATCGACTCCTGAGGCTGCCCCGTAACGCCGAGCTTGTCCAGTATCTGGTAGGACCGGTAGTGTCCGAGAATCTCGGCCGCCAGCACCGTCTCCAGCGTCAGAACGTCGGGCTGGATCTCAGGATGGCGGCGGCAAAGCTTGTTGAGGGCGCTGATCGTACGGAAGCGAAGGGTGGTGTCGCTTTCCAGCAGATTCTCCATCAGCACATTCGCCGCTGCCGTCGTTCCCACCCGCACCAGGACGGACGGGATCTCTCTCCGCGCCTCGATGGGGATGTTGTAGTCGCCGAGGTGGTCGCGCAACGCTCCCACAATCGAGTCCCCAAACTCTCCCAGGGCTTGAGCAGCGTCGGGGCACAGCTCGCGATGTCCCAACCGGTCCAGCAATTCCGGCACCAGACGCCGCTTGCGCAGTTTTCCCACCGAGCGGATCGCTTCCCGTACGACTGTGGTGTCGGGATCGGCCAGCAGGGTCGAGAGCGACGGATCGAAACAATCCGGCAGCTCGCCCAGCAGGCGCGCAGCCTCTATCTTGGTCCGCTGCGCGTCTGGGCCGGTGTCGCTCACCATGATTGTCAGCATCTGCCGCGCGGCGTCCAGGTTCTGGGCCTCGCCGGGCCGCGCCAGAAAGGCAACCACCCCCGAGCTCACCGAGAAATCGGCGAAGTCGCCTGCTTCCTCGATGAGGGGCAGCGGATCGACCTGGGCGCAGTGGGTCAGATAAAGCAGAGCTTCGGTGCGCACGTTGAGATCGGGATCCCGCAGCAGTTGTTCCATCGCCGGCCGCACTGTGGGGTCGCGGGAAGTGGACAGAATTGCGATGGCCTTCCGCCGGACTTCCGGGCTCGGGTGGCTCAGCAAGGCCGGGATGGCGGGATGCGCAGCTCTCTGCTGCTCCACTTCAAACAAGCTCAAGGCGTAAAGAATGTCCTTGGGATCGGAGGCCGAAAGATTGGACGCCAGCAACTCGGCGGTTGATCGGTCCAGCACCGCCATGGAAGTCTGTTCCACGTCGACCCGATGTTGGCTGATGCTTTCCTTCAGTGTCGCCACGTATTGTCGTTTCGCCACCGCAACCGCCACCAGCCAACCGCTGATCAGGAGCAGCACAATCCAGCTAATCTGACGGGCCGGCATATGCAGGGTGGTGGCGAAAACGAGAACTGCCAACCCCGACAGGCCGTCACCCAGGCGCCAGACCACGGTGTCGATGAACCATTTGACCTGGATCTTGATCCGGGCCGGAAGTGGAAGGTAGAGCAACTCGACGGCGGACTTATCCAGAGAATAGCGCTGCACCTGATCGAATGCCTTCAGCACCACCACCGAACCCAGCGTGCCAAAAGCCAGCACCCCCGCGGAACCCAGGAACACCGTGGCGGGAAGCGCGAACAGTGACGCACCAATGCCGAACCTGCGCAGGAACCGCGGGGTTACCAGCAACTGGAACACCAGCGAAAGTATTCCAGCGTAGAAATTGAAGTCTCCGAAAAATGCAGCGAGAGCATCTTTTTTTTGCAGCGTCTGCTGCGCAATGGCCAGGAACTGCCAGCCTGTCAGCGTGGTCACCAAAGACCCGATGCAAATAACCGCGGCGATTGCCCTCAGGTAAGACGAAGAGAACACCACCCGCATGCTGCCAAGCAAATTCCTGGGGCCGCCTTGGGCCGATTCCCGGCTCGCCTCTTCGGCCCCGCCTCGGGCCACCATCCCGCTGCGCCAGATCAGGACAATCAATCCGGTGCAAATCAACAGAAACACCACCATGCCCAGCAGCAAGCTCTCCGTGCCGAATCTCTTGGCGATTGTTTTGGAGAAATAGCCGGAGAAAATCCAACCCGCGATGCCGCCCCCACCCACCATTCCGAAAACCCGCTTAGCCTCTCGGGTGGTCAGCACATAGTTCGCCAGAGTCCAGATCTGGGTCGGCACCAGCACTCCGAAGATTTTCACCCAGACGTAGAACACCGGGAACAGCCAGGCGAGATGCAAATAGTGGATCAGACCCCAGAACAGCACGCAATTGCTGGCAAAAAATAAGGTGCTGCCCAGCAGCAGGCCGTTAAAAGGCACGCGTCGCGCCACCCGCACATAGCCCGCTATCACCAGGATCACCAGCACAGCGCTGGAAATGTCAGCGTAAGCCAGCTGCTTGGCCTGGAAGCGGGACAGGAATAACGCAGGGCCTGCCACCCCGCCGATTTTGTAGGTGGCAATAACCAGGAATAAACAGGAGCACAGCAGGGAGCCGCGCCCCAGATCGCCGGGGTGGATGTTCAGCGCGCGTTCAATCCACCGTTTCATCTGCAAGACCCGCTCCGTTTTGCCACCGCTACTAGGGCGCCACGGCCGCCATAGCGGGACATATCCCGCCCTCACCCGGTAAGACTGCGGCCTTGTCCGCAGCTTTGGCCGCGTCGTCAGCGCCCGCTTTCGCCACAGGTGCCGACGTATCCAGAAGCACTACCTGCTGGTCCATGTACACAGCCGTGAATTTTTTGTCGCCGCAAATCTCCAGAGCCGACGCCCGCCCTCCGGGGTAGTAACTGCTGAGCATGCCAGTGTCGATCAGGAGCACTTTGCCGTCAAACCGGGGACGGATGCGCCCGCCCTTCTGCACCGTGTGCCCCACCGCAATGTGCGCCGCGTCGTAAGCTTCCAGGACCTTGCCCAGTTGCGCGGCGCCCTCGTCATCAGCCCACTGGTCATAACCGCGAAACCACAGGGGACCGTCCGGGCGCACGCTGAGCCAGTCGCCGTATCCCAGGAACTGAACTATCCGGGCCTGTCTTTGTTCGTCCGTCGAAACTCGCGACTTGCGTTCCGCTACGACTTCCGCCTGTACCACGGCGGTGATTTCCTGAAGCGTAAAAAATGGCAGGATCACTTTCTCGTCCTGCAAGTCCTGTTTGGCAGAGTCGAAGGCTTTGATTTCATCGCGGATGTGAGCGTTGATCGTGTCGAGTTTCAAGTGCGCCAGACTGGGATGGATTCCGCCGTGCAAAAAGATCACTGAGCCGAACTTGGCCAGAGCCGAGTGCTCGCGCAGCCATTTGCCGTACACTCCCTGCGGACCCAGAGCCTCCCGTTGCTCAATGAACCCCAGGGGATGCCGCGCCACCCATTCCGCTTCGGTCAACTCCATGGGCTGGGGAAGCTCTGCCAGAAGCGCCCCATGACTGTCGCGCCATTTCGTGTACTGCTGATAGGCGGATTTTTGGCGCTCCGCGGATTTATCGTCGGCGTAACTGGCATAGTTCTCGGGAGTGACGTAGCGCAAGTCACCCATAATGTTCATCATCTCGTGGTTGCCCAGCAGGGGCACCACTCGTCCGCCAGCCTGCGGCGCCTCTTTTTCCAGCGCCATCATCAGGTCCATTACCTGGCGCGGCTTCGGCCCCCGATCCAGAAGGTCCCCGACTTGAACGAATGTCGTCTTGTTTCCGGTCCAGTGATGCTGAGCGTCGATCAGCCCGATGTGCTGGAGAAGGGCAACGAAGTCATCAAAATCGCCATGAACGTCGCCAATGGCGACTACGGCTTCCGCTTGCTCCGGGGGTGCTTTGGCTGGTCCCGCCCATGCCTGGCTTGCCAGCACCAGTAGGACGAGGATGAAGATACAAGCGCGAGGTGTAGAAGCACAGACCGGAGAACGGAACATTTTCCTGCTCCTATTGCCGAACCCGGCCGGATTTGCACGAAAACATCGAGTCGCTCAGGGAAGTCCCCCTATGGACGGTGAATCTTAGGCTGCTGGATTGAACAAGTCAACAAGATGAAAACTAACAATCTGTGGAGGGACGGGCGTCCCCGCCCGTCCAGCCGGGCAAAGACCGGCAGGTCTCAATCCAGACCCGTCGAGCTGCACTCACCCGCACGGACGGGGCGTCCGGGCCTACTGCCCATACCAGTCGGAATGCGGCGACCATCGTTTACATGAAAGGCATTGTGTCGAGGTCCATGGATGCAGGCATGCCGGGCACACGCCGCCGGTGTCGAACGTATTCCACATGTGGCCACAGCTACACGCCCACAGGTCTTTCTTCTCTGGCGACCAACCGCACACAGGACATCTGATCCGCGGGCCGGACGGTTCGCGGGTCTTCTCTTCGTGACCAGCTTCGTGACCAGCTTCTTGGTCAGCTTCGCGATCCAGAACCCCGGACGATCTGGACGGCTCATCGGAAAAGGCGAACATGTTCCAACATCCCCACGTTGGCTGCACATGGTAATGCAGGATCGGCGGTTTGAGAAGAATGGTAAGTCTGAGGCGGAATTCGGACAGTCTGTAGAGTGATGCGGGCCGGGTGCGTTATTTTTGCCGCCGGTACATGTCTTTCATCCGCAGGAAAAGCGCAACCGCGTGGTCAGCGATCAGTGCCTTTGCGGGCTTGCCCTCCGACCGCAGGACCTGGGCGAGCAGAGCGTAAGCGGCCGCGGCCTTCTCCGCCAACTTGATCTGCTGGAACGAATCGGCCGCGGGCGCCAGCAGTTCGGTTTGAGCCAGACTGCCTTGCTCCAGCGCGAACTCGGCCAGCCGCGCTCCGCTTGTCGATTCTCCTTCAGGCAGGACCGGGGTAAGAAACTCCAGCCCGAAACAATAACCCGAACGGCTGCGAATCGCGCCAGCCACCCGTGCCTGACTGGGGCCACGGAATTCGACCGCCATCAGGTCTCCGGGCTCCAGGTCGATTCCGGCGTACAGAGCCATCCCGCCCTCGCTGATCTCGATCGCGCGTCCCGGGACGACTGTTCCTATTTGCCCATTCCCCGTAACCACGCCCAGCGGAAGATCGACCGGCTGCCGTTGCCATCGCCGGATATTCTCGGATTGTGTCCCTACGCTGTTACCCATCACTAAAGGTAGATGGTAAGTAATCGGTGGGCCAGCGTTCAACTTACGAGCGTACAGCCCCTTTGGCAGACCGCGACCTTAGCTGGTTGGCGGGTTCATCCCCTTGGAGGGCTCTGAGGCGAGGTTGCCGGTTGGGTACTGTGCGATCTTTGCCAAGGGGATCAAGGATGGACCTGATGATGGTGCTGGAGTAGCCACGGTCTGATTGGCCAGGTAGCAATACTCGCGCAGGACTGCGCGTCGGAGACACATTTCGTCTTCGAATCCGCATTCGCGCGCGTAACGCGGCACATCGTGGGGTATTGGCTGACCAAGCCGTTCTTCGAAGTACCAGCGACAGAGATCGTCCCATGAGACGCGCACGTCGGAGGGGCTGGGATTCTGCAACCCGATCGACTCCAGCGTGCGCTCCTTGTCGCGTGCCCTGGCCGCGAGCCGGTCGTATTCGCCGCTCATCAGCAACTCGTCGACGATCCGGGACTCCACATCGGGCACTCCCCAACTCCTGGTTAACTGGAGAAGCGCCTCCTCCTTCAGCATTCGGCTAAACGCCTCGATGGTCAGGTCATGCTCGGCGAGCCAGCGCTGAAAGCGTTGCAGGTCCGCCAGATCGCGTTTGTCCCGCCACCGGTCGCCGGTCTGTTGGAGCTGCTCAGGGCTGAGCAGGATGCTTTGACGGGAAGCCTCGGTGGCAGCCAGGAATCGCACCAGCGCGCCTTGCGCGACGCGGCGGTAGGAGGCCTCGATCTGCATCTCCTCGCGGAGGGTGGTGGGAAGGACAGTTGCCCCATCTGCGGAGCTCTCGAGCGCTCCCGGCATAGAGCTTGCGACATGCCAGATGTGGGTGTTCTCCAGCGCGTAGGAAACACGCTTGGGAGCGAATCCACCGGCCAGTCGTTCGCGCATCATCTCGAGCATCGCGAGCGCATCTTCGCGTTTCTGATCTGTCTGCCCCGCCGGGAGCCACTGCTCCAAGGCGGATAACTCCTCCGCCGGCAAGCCTTGCAGGCGTGCCCGTCGGAGCACTTCCGGGTAACACCGCTCCGGGTAGAAGAGATCTTTGGCGATTCGTAGAAGAGCCGCTTGTGTGGCTTCGCCGATTACGCCGCTGGCATGCGCCTTCCTGAGCGTAGCTCTGATGTTAACCATCGCCTCGGATGCCACGCGGTAACCCGTCTCGGCGGGGCCGTGTCTTACCGCGACTTCGTCGTCATCCTCGAGTTCGCCGCTGCGGAACCACTCATAGATCGCGCCCACGCCTTCCATGCCGAAGACTTCCAGTTCAACGGCGCGTAGCGCTCCCATGCTGGCGCTGCCGAAGACGTGGATCCCCTGCTTCATCGCCCACAGAATCTCTTTATGCCAGACCGACGGAACCCGTTCGAAGTAGCCGTCGATAATGCCGATCGCCTCGGGTCGCTTGAGCGCGGCGCGATAGACATCTCCTTGGGAGACAGGCGGCAGGAACACGGCATCGAGATAATTCCGCGCCTCCGCGGGCGGTACGGTTGGGCCGGTGAAGACGTAGACGCTCATCGCTTTGCTTCCATGAAAGCATGGGCACGACGGCCATACCGGCAGTTCGGCACGACGCCCTTGGCCTCCAGCCCGGGAATGACGACTCGCGCCACGGGCAAACCAAACTCCGGCTTGGTCAGGTCCACTACCACTACGTGCTCAATGCCGGCGGCCTGCAATCGCCTGAGTTCCCAAGCTACGTCGCCGTCGAGAGTCTCTTCCTCCCAGGTAGGCGCCTTATGGAAATCGCGGCGAGCCGTGGGAGCGGTGAGCCGTTGCCGCAGGCCGTCGATCGCCTCGGGTGACATCGCGCGGTCGTACATGGTGCGAAACAGGTCGTCACGCGAGCCGGAGATGCAGGCGGCACGACTCTGGGCGGCCTCGGTCAGGGCGCGCAAGAGGGCGATCTCCCGCGCCGGATGACAGCCGGAACCGCCGGCAGAATAGAGGTCACGCAGGCCGTTGCTCTCGCGATCGACAATCGCGCATTCGAAGCAGGGAATACCGACGTCGGTTGTCGATTCCCACACGCCGACTGCTACTCCCGCCCGGTCATATCGGTCGAGCACTTCGCGGCAACCCGGGTCGTCTACCGTGGCCAGATCGAGGCGCCGCTGGTCGTGCTCCTCTTCTGACATCAGGGACCACAGAGTTGTGGCGTCCCGCTCGACGACCTCGCAGATGGCATGGCTGATCGCCTCAAGCAGGTGATTGCCCGAGGCCAGCCCGTTGGATGAGGCAGCAAAATTTCCCGGACACAATGTCTTATCCACGGTGTAGATGGTGTGCACCAGTTCATAAGGCAGCCACACCGGTTCTTCCGCGAGCAGGTCGAAACCCTGTATCCACAGCAGCGGACGATCAACGTGGAAGAGGCTGGGGTCTTCCCGCGCCATCTCGGTCACATCCGCCAGGCGGTGTGTCCGGCTCAACTCAGTGTAGCTGTCATATTTCAGAGGCAGAGTCGTCATGTACTCAGCGTGATAGCCTTCAACCGACTCCATCACACCCGACGCTTTCGCCGCCCACAAGTCCAGTCCTTTGCCTTGCGACACGGCTATGGAGCGCGAGTTGGGCCGAACTACCATCACCACGGGAATGCCGATGCAGTCGAGACCGGTTACGTCAGCAATGCGGGTGATCCCCATGCTCGCCATGAACGGGCGAACTCGCTCCAGAGTTTCCTGCGGCGAGACGAGCCGGTGCGTGCCTGCGCGATATGCCTTGGCGACACCGGAAGTTGTAGCCGTCACCATCTTTCTATTCTTTCTTTCTATCCCTCGGTCGGTTCGCGATCAGACTCAGGTTCGGGCACGTGCACGGACTCCAGCAAAAGGCCTAGCATAGCGCGTTCCCGGGGAGTCAGCGCACCGTCCCAACCTTGCAATTTCTCACCCAGCGCGAGCAGTTCGCTTTCATCCAACTCGATTCTCTTCCGTTCCGCCTGGTCGTGTTCGGTGCATCGCTCGGGGACGAACGGCAACGCCAGGGCCAGGTAGCGGCCATCGGCTCTTGCGATCAGCCGTAACTCCAGCCAGCGCCGCAGCAATGCTTCTGCCTCCTCCTCCGTCCACCCCGCCTGGCCGGCTTTGTCCACGATCGCTTTCCGCGAGTGGGACTGATCGCAGAAAAGATAGAGGGTCCGTTCCACACCACGCAAGCGCACCGCGGGCTGAAGGGCCCCTGCACGATGGTCCTGGATCGTGAGAGTGCTGCCATCGTCGCTGTACGTCAAACCGCTCCCATCGGCATTCGCCTCCCAGGAATCGATCGCCTCCTGCAGCCCGCCAGTATAGGTGGAGGGATCGCGGCCGTCCGCATAGTCGTGCTCGAAGTAGTAGGCAAGGTTCGCCAGATCGCTGTCGGGCAGATCGTACACGTACGCGTATGACCGGTCGCAGCGCACGTTGGTTAATCCAAACTTTTCAGGATTGACAAAAAACGGGCTAAACCGGTCCACCCGGACAGGGCCACACCCCTGCGGCGGTTCCAGGTGGTGCAGGCCGGAAATGAGCGAGACCATTTCCTGGTATTCGCCAGGTTCCTCGCCGGGAAGTCCATACATCAGGTTCCAGTTGCACTTCACGCCGAAGTGCTTGCACCACTTCAGCAACTCCACGTTCTGCAAAGCGGTGGTGCCCTTGCGGATGAGTTGCAGCACGCGGGTGCTGAAGCTCTCGATTCCGGGCTGGATGGTCCTGACCCCGGCCTCGCGTAGCAAGGCCACTTGCTCCCTCCGCAGGTTCGCTTTGGTCTCGTAGAAGATGTCGAGATTCAGTTCGCGCCGCTTGAGCTCAGGAAGTAGGTCGCGGAAGTACTGCATGTCGAGAATGTTGTCGACCATCTCCACCTTGAGCGTGCGGTGACGCGTAGTCAATGCGACGATCTCATCCAGCGCTCGCTGCCAGGTCTTGGACCGGTACTGCATGGAGACGCCGTTGAGCCCACAGAAGGTGCAGTGCGCCTTCTCGCCCCACCAGCATCCGCGCGACGTTTCCATCAGCACGTACCCGGAATTTTCCGCGGCCAGCGTGCAACCCTCGCGTTCGAGGTAGTTGAAGTAGTCGTCATACTCGGGATAGGGAAGGGAATCGAGGTCCCTCGCGCGCTCGGGATGCAAGGCGGAGAAATAGCTCGAGCCCTCCTTCCGGGAAACCACGCCGGGAACGCCGTGTATGTCTTGCCCGGTTTGCATCCGGTCGAGTAACTGGGGAAAGCTGACGTCGGCCTCGCCACCGCACACGTAATCAATGAACGGAAACGAACGGTGGAGTTGCAGGCCCATCGCTCCTTCGCAGTTGGCGCCACCAAAGACGATCTGGATCCGCGGGAAGCGTTGCTTGATTCTTAGAGCAAGAGCAAGGGAGGCCAGGTTCTGGGTGAAATTGGTGGTGAAACCGACAACGTCATACGCCGCCCAGTCGACCGCGGCGACGCACTCATCCAGAAACTCTGGCGCGGCCTCACGCGCGCGTCGCAACTCTCTGAAAAAGGCGTCCTCTCCCTGGCGGATCCACGGTCGATAACGACCACGCACCATCTCCAGGAAATCACGCCTGGTTCCGCCTCGCCCTTCAAAAACGCACTCAGAGAATATCCACTCGCCGATGAGAGCCTCGGGCGGACTGAGGTCGGCAACCGCGTGGAAGAACTCCTTCCCATGGCGTTCCGCGTAACGCAAATTGAGGTAGAGGACCTGGCTCGCGATCCCCATGCATTTGAGGTGGGCTTTAAGCAGGCTTACGCCGATCGCCGGACGGATGGAGCCAAACGGCATGTTCACGAAGAGCACTTGCACGGCAGTCATGGCTCCCCGGCTACACACACGTGCAAACTTGTGGCAGCGAACGCTGCCACGTGGCTCACAGGGTGGGGGCCGATCTCAATGAGGTAGAAAGTGGCTCAGCAACTAACTCGTCAAGCTTATTTCTCCACAAAGGTGCCTTTAACTTTGATAGCGATGGTTGGAAATGACATTGACTGGACGCCAGGGCCCTTCTCCGGGCTGTAACCCTGTTCGTCGTACTTCATTCCAAATCCTTGGACCTCGCTACTTTTGGCCGCCTTGGTGGCATTGTCCAGCACGTCAGAGAGGAAAGCGTTCTCTTTTGCAGTAAGGTTGTTGCTGATGGCTTTCAGTTTCTTGGCAAGTTCTGAAAATTCGCGCTCAGTGTATGGCTGTTCCGCAGTCATGATACTTCTCCTTGTTCACGAAGCTGGTTCACGAACCTGCGCACACATTCTCGGGGGTGAGAGGCGTATTTTGGACCAACTCCAGGGACGTGTCAAGCAGTGCGAAACCGCGATCGCAAGCACAACTTCAGGTGCAGTCGAGTACTGAATCATTCAATCGCTTTTTCATTGTGAATTATCATTTCGAATCACTAGTCTCCACATCCAGGTGCTGCATGACATCAACGCCGGTTGCAGGTCCGGGCGAAACCGCGGGTCACCCGTTCAGGATCGGCTATTTCCGCAATCTGTGGATCGGCGCGACGCTGTCGCTGCTTGGCGACCAGTTCTTTCTGGTGGCATTGCCGTGGCTGGTGCTGCGGCTGACGGGATCGAGCCTGGCGCTGGGAACCATTCTCATGGCGGCCGCAATCCCGCGGGCGGCGCTGATGCTGGTAGGGGGAGCAGTAACCGATCGGTTCTCGCCGCGAAACGTATTGATCGCGACCGGCGTTGTAAGAATCATTCTGGTCGCGACCATGGCCGCCCTCACGGGACTGGAGGTAATCCGGCTCTGGCAGATCTATGTGCTGGCCTGCGCCTTTGGAGTTGCCGACGCTTTCTCGTTTCCCGCAAGCACCGCTTTGCTGCCGTCCCTGGTGCGCCCAGAGCAATACGCGGCCGCAGACTCGATGCTTGAAGGCAGCGCACAACTGAGCACCATATTTGGGCCGGCACCCGCTGGATTGGCCATCAAACACTGGGGCGTGGCAACGGCCTTCTGGATCGACGCGGCAAGCTTCCTGGGTCCAGTGGTTGCGTTGCTATGGGTACCGGATCGGCCGCGCCAGCCAGTCGCGCAGGCAGGCGTTTCCCAGTTAACTCTGCCCCAGTCAAGTCTTCCCCAATCAAGTCTGCCCCAGTCAAACGTACTGCGGTCCATCGCCGACGGTTTGCGTTATGTTCTTCAGGATCGAACGCTGCGACTGCTGTTTGTGGTCTCAGCGGTCTTGAACCTGGCTGTGGCTGGGCCACTGGCGGTGGGGCTGGCGGCTATGGCCAGCTTCCGCTTCGGATCGGCGGCGGCTTACGGAATCATGCTTTCCTGTTTCGAAGGCGGCGCGCTGGCCGGCATGCTGCTGTCGGGTGCGCTGCAGAAGTTCGCGCACCGCGGTTGGTCATTAATCGCGTTGACCTTCGCGACCGGGTTGAGCTTGATCGGGCTGGCTGTGGTTAATCGGCTGGTTGCGGTGGCAGTGGTGCTGGCATTTATGGGACTCTGTAGCGGCTTCGTGAATATCCAGATCATGTCGTGGATACAGGCGCGGGTGGCACCGGACATGCTTGGCCGCTTGATGAGCGTCCTTATGTTCTCGGCGGTGGGATTGACGCCAGTCTCGTTTGTGTTGGCAGGAGCTGTAGCCGAGGCGCATCTGGCGGCGCTGTACCTGGCCGCCGGCGCGATTGTCCTGATAACGGCATTCGCGCTGTTGCTCGCCTCGCCCGCAAAGGCCTTCGGATGATTTCCCGCAGCTGGTTCGGCTGCCAGTTTGAGAGCGATGCTTTCTACTTTTATTGACAACGCCACAGGGGTGGCGTATCACGACCCGCAGGGCATTCCGGGACACTGAAAGGTAACCAACATTTATGCCAGGAGGACGCAGGACACGCCAACGCGCACAACCTCGAAACCGCCGCCCTGGCGCGGGGAAGGCAGCCTTCATTGAAGAGCTGCAGCGGGCCATGACCCTGGCCGCATCTGCCAATGTCATTGCGGCGCCGGTTACGCATTTGGAGTTGCTGGAGATGATCGTTCGCACCGCAAGCCAGGTGATCGATGCGCGCGCAGCTTCTATTTGTCTGATCGACGAGCGCACCCAGGAATTGGTCTTCGAGGTAATTCAGGGGGACGCAAGCGAGGAGCTGCGGAAGATCAGGATCCCGATTGGCCATGGCATCGCAGGGATGGTTGCTGTTACCGGGCAGGCCATGGCGATATCGAATGTGGAGCACGATCCTCGGCACGCGGTGGACGTCGCTCGCCGCGTCGGCTACATGCCGCAAAGCATCCTTGCGGTGCCGCTGCTCTATGCGGACCGTGTCATCGGCGTTCTCGAGCTTCTGGACAAGAATGGAGCGGAATCTTTCGGCACAGCCGACATGGACGCATTGAGTCTGTTCGCTACCCAGGCCGCCATCGCGATCGAACAGTCACGCGCCCAGTCTTCGGTCAACTCGATGCTGATGCAAATGATTTCGGCCTTCGGCGCGGTTTCCCCCGCTCGGCAGCGGCGTCTCGAGAAGGCGGCAGCCGCGATTGCGAAGGATGTAGACAATTCTGCGCACCGGCAAGCCATGGAGCTTGCGGGGCTGGTTCACGAGATCGTGCGCTATGGTGACAGCGAAACGGCAGCCTGTCGCGCGCTGCTTGAAAGCTTCGCGGGCTATCTTCGATCTCACTTGGCCGGACGAGGCCGACGGCGTGCACCCCTGGCCGGTACTGGCCGCTCCTCCTGAGGGTTGCGGGCGCTGCGGCGTGCGTTGCGAGCCGATGCGCGGAGCAACGTCTTCACCTCGGATGGAGTTAGGTTCGGGTGCTTACTGCGCAGCAGGGCTACAAGACCCGTCATGTGCGGAGCTGCGAAGCTGTTTCCGGTGGCCGTGATGTATCCGCCTCCCAACCAACCTACCCGGACGTTGATGCCGAGCGCGCCGAACTCCACCGGGGGAGTGGGATTACACCAAAAATCAAGCAGATTGTCATCAGTTGCTCCGCGGTAGCACGCGACGGAAACCACAGGCGCGTAAAGAGAAGGAGCGCTGGGTATCCGCATGTTGTTGGCAGCGGTCACCAGGACGACGCCACGGTAGTACGCCTGGTCGACCAGTTCGTAGAGCGAGTAGAAATGGTCCTGGATGGTCGTGCCTAGGCTAAGGTTGACCACGTCCATGCCGTTCTCGATCGCCCACCTGAGGCCCTCGGCGAAAGTCCGCGCCCGTCCCACGAGTCCGGCTCCGAGCACCCGCACGCTGTAAAGCTCGGCTTCGGGCGCAATCTTGTGGACTATGCCGGCGCAGGCCGTGCCATGTCCGAATACGTCTTCGTGTGGGGAGGTGTTGATGGTGACCTCGCCCTCTTCGCTGATCTCCGGCTCCGCCCAACCACGCACAGCCGAGGCGATCGCCGGGTGGGTATTGTCGACGCCGCTGTCGACGATCGCAATCTTGACTCCGCGTCCAGTAGTCCCGCTGAAGATGTCTTCGGGAGTCGCAGATTCCAGGAATGGCGCGGCCTCGACGGAAGCGGTGGTTCCAGAAGCATCGGCGCCCCAGCTCCAGGCTGGGTCTATGTTGGCCATCGCGTTGAAGAGTTTAGCACTACCACCCGGCAGGGATTCCGCCGCACCAGCACCCGTAGCGCCTGGGTTCGGTCGGGCTGTTCCTAACCCGGTTGTAATGTGCACAGACTAGACAAGCCTTTTGCCTTCAGCGCCCACCGCCTGTGGTAACTACGAATTTTCGCCCCTGGGGCCGTCCTCCTGGACATCCCTTTCAGGACACCTTGGTGTTTTGCCCTGTCTCATCAGGGTCATTAAGATTCCCCCATGCCCTTCCCCGGAGATAAGCCATGCTTCGTTTGCTGACGGCCATTGGTGCCTTCCTTTCAGTGTTCACGTTCGTCAAGACAGGGTCAGAGACCAGAACTTCGGTCCGCAACGCAGAGTCGGCGCGGTGGTCGGTTTCGGTGAAAACGCACAGCCGATTCGATAACTGGACCTAGATTCGCAAGCATTGCCCGTGAAAGTAGTGAAGAGCGAACTATCCACGTTGATGCGCAGGTAGTTTTGCGTAGGAAAGCAGGAAACAGTCCCCTTGGCGATAAAACCTTTACCGCAGTCCATACCAACCAAACTCCCACCTGCAAAGCTCTATCTCGACGACGTCAGTGAGATTTTGCAGATTCTGACAGATTCGAGCACCGACTATCAGGCGAGCTTCGTTGCCGGCAAGTCGAAATGCGACACGCTGGATGACTTGAAGGATCTCAAGGGGCGCACAACCCACTTCGTGATGGATATCTCGTCGCCGGGAAAGCATCAGACCCTCGAACTCACGACCTCCGCCACGCGAATACACATCTATGAGACTGGGGACCAATTGCCGGCGTGGTCGAAATACGTGAACGTCGCAGCGATTTTTGAGAAGAGAAAGCTAAAGCTGAAATCGGCCGTACGCTCCGCGGCATCGTGGATACTTGCAGGCTTGTGGCTGCTGACCGGCGCACTTTGGATATTCGGACCCCATGCCGGGAAACCCACCTCAATTTCTCAGTTAAATCATCTCGCGACCGGCGTCCTCCTGGCAGGTGCCGTCGTCTATTACTTCGTTAGTTCGCACAGCATTGTCTACTTGCGCTATCCGCAGAGAGTTGCTGCGGGAAGATGGCTGGAAGATCACAAACCAGAAATTATTGTCGGTTTCATATGCATTCTGACGGGAGCAATTACCACCCGGATTGTAGAAAAGATTTGGAAATGAGGCCGCATGCTATCCAGTGGCGGCTCGTTGCCGGAGGGTGCTGACTAGCGTGGCTGGGTTTAATGTTGCCGACATCCGAGAAAGCGGCGTAAATGAGTAGCATGGTAATCATCGTCATAGGCGTGGTGATCGCCGTAGCAGTAGTGGCGATATTGACGAAGGTATGTGCCGGCGCGCCCAAGAAAGCGAAGAAGGGAGAGAAGGCAGAAATCATGAAGCAGCTTCTGGCACTGTCCGAGCGCGAAAACGGCACCTCGGCAATCGCCTCTCCTCCCACTAGAAAGCTCCCGTCCTCCCCGCGCAGTGACACGTCGAGACGCGGCCCGGAACAAGGTCTGCAAGAAGCTCCGCAACTAGGCCACAATTCCAAGCGGAAGCAATCCGCCACGCGCCCTAACTCTGTTTCACGCAGACCAAGCCGCCTCGACTCCGAAATCGAAGCGCAAATCCGCCAGCGGGCGTATGAGTTGTATCAAGAACGGGGTGGAGCAGGTGGGGAGCCAACGGATGACTGGGAGCAAGCGAAGAGGGAAGTGTTAAATCAGAAAGCCAAAGCAGCCACGACCTCATCCTGACTGATTCCCCTGCATTTCCCGGCCATCCGCCCTGGCGCTAATCGCCGTGACCTGCGCCCCTTACTTTTCCAGATCCACCAAGCGGCAAATGAATCCCCATCCGCCGCCGAGTTCGCTGACCGCCAGCATCAGTTCATTGCTGCCCTTTTTCAAGGGAAGGTAGACGGCGTCATTTTCCGGGTCGACGATGCCCAGAAACCCAGGGTCGCGGAAACCCTGGGCGCTTCGGCCACGGTAGAGAATCTTGCCGTTCAGGTTTTTTCGTACAGCGGCGGTAGGGCTGCCATCCGTCAGACGTTTGCTCCTTGAGTTCCCCCTCGCTGATTACTTTGGAGCGCACACCTCGCCTATCACATTGGGCCGGGGCATTTTCCGAGCGCAAAGGCGATCCAGGAGCTGCTCCAGGCCTGGAAACGGGTGACGAAGTGGCGCTGAACAATCCCCGCCGGGTCTGACCCTCAGGCGCGCATGAGGAAGCGGAAGCGCATGTCCTCGCCAAACCACATGATGTAGTTGGTGCCCCAGGCGTTGTTAAAGAGGTTGCAGTGAACGCCGCCGGAGAGATCGGGCTGGGCGCGCGAAAAATTGAGCGGAGACTTCTCACCGAACGCAATCAGGGGCGAATCCAGAGTTTCGACGCTGAAGGGATGTTCGTGGTCCCGATAGCTGAAGCCGGTGGAAACAGCATGCAAGTGGCGGCTGCCTCCGGCAGCAACGTCGAAGGGTGAGACCTGCTCGCCGGACTTGTCCATGACCCAGCGCTGCGGGTCGGGAACATTGGGATTAAAAGAGAGCCAGATCGCCTCGGGCATGCGGGTGGCAGGCTTCTCGAACCAGGAAAACTCGAGATGGACGCCGGGCTCAGCGCTGGGAAGCGTGATCTCGAGATACAGTTTCTGCGGAAACGAAGCGCGGCCCGAAGCAAGAGCGTCAGGATCCTGAATGCCGAGACGCGCAAGCAGGCGGTGACCTTGCGCGTCTCGGCAAATTTCAAGATTCGAGAGCGCAGAATGCCACTCGCGGCTTTCGGCACCGAAGCGTTCGATGTTGGGCTTGCCAAAATCCTTTTTCGCCCAGTCGGCGGTGCTGATGATGTAGTTGGCGAAAAAGCGGGAGTAGTCGGCAGGCGAGAGAGTCTGGTAGGAGAAGAGCGCAAGCGGGTGATCGGCGGAGGCCCACTCCCGACCAGTCTGTTTGTTGCGCAGGCGATGGATGGCCCCGGTTTTGGGATCAAGTGCAAGGACGAAGTGCGCGGTCTCGATTTCCTTATTCGCTGGGTGCGGCGATGCGCCGGAGATCTGTGGTGGATGAGGAGTAAGACCGCGAATGGCACTCTGAGCTTCGTCTCTCAGCGGTGTGGGGAGAGCGTCGATTCCGTCGAAGAGGTTCTGGCGTTTCTCTGTCCAGCTGAACTCGACGACTTTGTAGTTCTTGGTATCGAGCATTCTGGAAAGGTCGCGCGGGACGTAGTTGTCGAAGTCAAGCCAGGTCTTGGTGTCAGTTCCCCAGGTATGCTCAGCTCCGAGAAGATGTCTTCGCAGAAGAGCAAGGTCGGTCGCGTCGCCGGACTGGAATTTGCCGCGAGCGATCCAGGAGCGGCGCAGGCGGGAGATTTCCCGGTAGCGCGCAACTTTGACCGGATCGCTGGCGACGCCGTAGATCCATGTGTCCCCGATCTCCTGATTGATGGTGGGCAGGTTCTTGCGGAAGGGATCGATGGCGTTGGCGATTTCCGTAAGGCCCGTGGCGGTGATCTTCGCAGCCGGGAACTGACGGCGCAGCGCAGAATAAACCTCCGCGATCTCTGCCGGGGGGTGTGGACCGCTATTGTCGTCACGCACGATGATGGCGACGGCAAGGTCCGAGCCGGGCACCTGCGCCACGCTGCCGTAGCCGTGGTGATACATCACAACCAGTGAGGCGCCTCTCGCGTCCCTCCACACAAAGAGCGGCGGGAGTTCGGCGGGCGTGCTGGCATCGTTCACGCCGATGTCGAGGAACTTAACGCCCTGCGCGACGAGCGGAGTAACAATGCCACGCGTGTGGCCGGGAACGTCAGTCATCTTGGCGCCGGTGGTGGTATGGCCGAAGCGGGCATCCAGTGTGTGCGAGAGCACGATGCTGGCGCCGATCATGGATTCGTCCATCATCTCGCTCTGCCAGCTGAAGGGAATGGCATGCCAGGCAATATCGCCGTCGGCAATCGCTTGTTCCATGCGGCTGCGGTCCTGGGCGGAGGCCTGTTCCAGGTACTCGTAGAGAAGCCATGAACCGGTAGTCCAGACATAGCGATTCGCCCCGGCCTGCCGGGACTGTTCCCCGATGGCGATGGCCTGCGGAAAGTACTGGGAAAAATATTTGTGGACGACGGCGGTCTGAGTATCGATGAAGCCGGCGTCGAAGTGGCACTTGAACATCGCCAGAACGCGCTTGACATCCGGGTTGGGCGAGGGGGTGTCGAGGGCGAGAGCCGGCACAGACCTACAAAGGAAAGCGGTGCTCAGGGTGAACAAGGAAGACTTGACGAAGTCGCGACGCTGCATGGGCACCTGAAGGAGCCGATTGAAGACGCACTATTCTAGCCTTGCCGGGTGCCCCATCTTTCGCGTTTTTTGCGAAAGGTGGGAAAGGGTAGGTGATAGATATTGGAAATACCCAGCGTAAAACTACTCGCGGGTGAGGCAGTGCATGAAGAGATTCATATTGACCGGAGCTCCGGGTGCCGGGAAAACGGCGATACTTCGAAAACTGGAGCTCGACGGCTTCAGCGTCGTAGAAGAGGCAGCCACGGACCTCATCGCGCTGGCGCAGGCCCAGGGCATCGCGGAGCCATGGACGCAGCCTTCGTTCATCGATTCAATCGCGGATCTGCAGAGGCAGCGCCAGGTTCGCGCATCGCGCCAGCCTGATGAGGTTCAGTTTCACGACCGGTCGGCCTTCTGCACCGCCGCTCTGGCGACCTATCTTGGGCACCCTGTCTCCGCCACGTTCGCCCGCGAACTAGAGCGCATCAAGGCGGATACGATCTATCAAAAGCGCGTCTTCTGTGTTCAGAATCTCGGCTTCATTACGCCGACCGAGGCGCGGCGGATCAGCTTTGAGGAAGCCCTGCGTTTTGAGCGGATCCACGAAGATGCGTATCGCAACTTCGGCTTTGAAATCGTCCTGGTCAAGCCCGGAAGCGTGTCCGAACGAGTGGCTGCAATCAAAGCGGCGATCTAGCAGTCCCGGATGGCCGGGTGCCCCATCTTTCGCGTTCTTAGCGAAAGGTGGGAAAGTATTTCCGGACCGTTTTGCGGCCCTCGTGCTACATTGCGGGAATCGCAAAGCACCCGGAAAGCTCCCGCCAGGGAGCGATTCGGACAGGAGAAACCGATGAACGAAGAAATTGACAAGGACAAAGCCAACCCGGAAGCGACACAACCGGAATCGCAGGCGCCTGAACTCTCAGAGTCTGAACTGGATAAGGTAGGCGGCGGCCGTGACGCCGCATCCGGCCTTGCAGTTGGGCGGCGAATGCATAAGCCTTACACCGTGACCAGCTGAAGGGCGCGAGGTCGAAATCGCGAAAACGTGCCGGCCGGGTGCCCCATCTTTCGCGGTTTTTGCGAAAGGTGGGAGAAACGGCAGGTCGGATAAGAATGGTGCGCCCTGAGAGATTCGAACTCCCGAGCTTGCAGATTCCGGGTTGGGCAGCATCGGTAGAGTCCCTGCGTCAACGGATCGGAGTAGGGACCAGAATTCGATCTTGACTGTGATCTGCACACACTCCGGGTGTAACGAAACCCACTCATTCGCAAAAGACGCGAATGAGTGGGGCACCCGGCCAGTTGTGTAAAGCTGAGGCAACTGCGTGACTCTTGGGCCCGGACCAGCTGATGAAGATGTCCATCGAGTTACCTCTTCTTCGAGGGAGAGACGAGCGCGAACGCCGACTCCGTCATTCAGATAAGTTAAAAAGCTCTACGTGGTGACAATTCCCACAGATGAAAGGGACAACCGGCAGTGTAATCGTGTCGGAGCCGCCGCGCCAAAGTCGGAGGGAAAGGTTATGATGTTCCTGAGATTGATAGAAACCTGCACCACAAACCCTGCAAGGCTTGGGCACACCGTCCCCTAGTAGCTGCCCACCCCTCTCTAACCGCTCTATTGTGCCTTCTACTAGTGGCAACAGCTCAATGGCAGAAGGTATACAGTCCTGTGGTTCCGTAACGACACATTTTTCCAGCAGCGCATTGATTGCATGCATTCGGGGATCATTGGGAAATTTCACCGTCAGATTATGTCGATCTTGCTTGAAATTCTCGCGCGGCAACTTCAAGCGACCTGACACCATACACCACAGAAGCTTGCCGAGCATGTATACGTCAAAATTCGGCTGAACATCGTCGAATCGTTCACCCACGTCAGCCCACGGCGGCATGTAGTCTCTTGAGCCTACGCGCTCGTCGGTCACCGTTAAATGTTCCATCTGATTCGGTAAGTAAACGATTCCGAAATCTCCGAGGACAAGATTTCCATCATCTCCGATGAATATGTTGGCCGGCTTAATGTCCCTGTGGACGGTCCCTTCTTGGTGTAACGAAACCACAGTCTTAACCAGGGATTGGAAAGCTTTAAGGGCCCGGAACGCGTCACCCCTGAATGTATCGGGGTGTTGTTCGATAGTGCCACCGCGCATGAACTCGGTTACCATCCATCCTGCGCTCTCATTTACAATGAGGAGTTTGATAAGGCCGGGTTGATGTTTGAGAAGGGCTTTGATCTCATTTTTGAAACGAGCTAACGCCTTTGTGGCTTCCGCTTTATCAGGGTGAGGTTTGAAGATCTTCAACGCTCCGATTTCTGATGGAGCATCAGGGCGGGCATAGTTCCATAATGCGGCAGCGAAGCGGTCTACTCTTTCTCGCCTTTCTTCCATCGTGAAGATCCCAAAAGGAGCGCTGTCGACAATCGCCTTCATAGCATCCTCTCGTTCGATAACTCGCCTCGGAGCGCGTGCGCGATAAACTTTGCCTTGTCCGCCTTCGCCAATTAGATCGAGCTGCTCCCATCCCCCTAGCACTGTCATTTCGTGTACTCCTCTACCGTGTCGGCCAGCGAGTGTCGATCTCCTTCAGGATTTCCTCGGCCCACCGGATAGCGTCCGAAATCGCGCTCATCGTGGCCGGCACCCGCTTTCCACCATCGTACTGCGCCAACTTCCGCGCCGCTAGGATCGCGGCGGCAATCAGCAGCACGCGCTTGCGCCCTTCGTCCACGATCACGAGCGTAACATGTTCGCTTTTTGTTCGTCTACAATCGCCGGGAGATTTTATACCAAGAAAGCTTCGTACCGTGCGATGCGGAATTTGATAAAATGAAGTCTGATCCAGCTGAGGAGACGCCTTCGTCAACAGGGCCGAATGTCCCGGGAAGGTGTGAAGGAGCGAGCGGTGTGGAACCGGCTAACCACACCGAGCTGGGTTGATTCTTGGCCTGATCGTAAACGAGTGATCACAAGTCCTCTGCCGTCGACGCCGGTGACGGGAAATGGAGACTTGCGTGGCTCTCGATCCTCCGAACACCATCCTTGAGTTAGCCGACCGCTACCACCTGTTGCCGCTAGCCCTCGTCTTCATTTTTCTTGGGATGGTCAGCGCCTTTGAGATGGCAGCCGCATGTTGCTTGCGCGCCTGCGGCGCCTTGGCCGAAAGATACTACGACTGCAGGACGCAGTGGGCCATTCACCGACGCCGGTACGAGCAGATCGAATGCTGCGCCCCACCTTTGCAACCGCCCCCCGGTAAAATGCCGGTAAAACGAACGGCACCGGCGCAAACGTCTGCAAGGCTGTAATGCCAACAACCCGCGTATTTAAAGGGAAATATGGTGCACCCTAGGGG
>Ga0209068_10000215_pt1 | contig 34650 bp, 26 predicted proteins | sample ColStrG_CSR_2012_FD_187200 | JGI IMG/M metagenome (GOLD analysis project Ga0209068, IMG submission 187200) | Freshwater sediment microbial communities in response to fracking from Pennsylvania, USA - Cold Stream Run_MetaG_CSR_2012 (SPAdes)... | ecosystem: Environmental > Aquatic > Freshwater >...
GCGCGGCAGTAAGCTTCCACGAGCGCAACCTGCTCGGCGGAGCGGCCAGTCAGTCGCAGATAGCGCAACGTCTCTTCGTCAATTGGGAAAATGCCACACGTCGCGCCGTATTCGGGAGCCATGTTGGCGATCGTGGCGCGGTCGGCCAGCGATAACGCGCCGAGCCCGGGTCCGTAGAACTCCACAAACTTTCCGACAACGCCATGCTTGCGCAGCATCTCGGTAATAATCAGAACAAGATCGGTGGCCGTCGCCCCCTCGGGTAACTGACCCGTGAGCTTCACCCCCACAACCATCGGGATCAGCATGGAAACCGGCTGACCCAGCATCGCGGCCTCGGCCTCAATGCCGCCGACTCCCCAACCCAGCACCCCGAGCCCGTTAATCATCGTCGTGTGAGAATCGGTGCCAACCAGCGTGTCGGGATAGGCGACCGCCTTGCCGTCGCGCTCCTGCACGAAGACAACGCGAGCCAGATATTCCAGATTCACCTGATGCACAATACCTGTATCCGGCGGCACAATCGCCAGGTTCCGGAACGCTGTCTGTCCCCAGCGCAGGAAGCCGTAACGTTCTTTGTTGCGCTGAAATTCGAGCAAGGCATTCATGTCGAAGGCCTGCGGTGTTCCAAATTCATCCACCTGCACGGAGTGGTCAATCACTAACTCAGCGGGCTGCAGAGGGTTGATCTTGTTGGGATCGCCTCCCAGCCGGCGCATGGCGTCGCGCATCGCCGCCAAGTCGACTACGGCAGGGACTCCCGTAAAATCCTGCAACAGCACCCGGCTCGGCGTGAAGGCAATTTCTTTCTCCGGCTTGCTCTTACCATTCCATGCCGCGAGCGCGCGCACTTCTTCCTTCGTCACATTACGGCCATCTTCCGTGCGCAGCAGGTTCTCCAGCAGAATGCGGAGCGAGTAGGGCAGATGCTTAGTGGAAATGCCCTGCTTGTCGAGAGCGTCCAGGCGGTAGAGTTCGTAATCTTTCTGACCAACGCGAAGAGTGGAACGGCTGCCAAAGCTGTTCATGAAGTGCCTTTCTAATATGAGTGCGACGAAAATCGACTACTTAATCTTCTAGTTTAATCCCGAACGGCGGCTGCGTCACGGCAGACCCTCCACCGGCAGCGATACGATGCAATACCAAACCAATTCCGTAGGCCATCCTCCAAGGCCATCCATCGGCATAGAACTACCGTAATGAGGAAGCGATAACCCCAAGACAGTAAGATTCAATTTTGGAAATCTCCGGAGGAATTGTGTCCATTTCCAGGGTCCCTGGCTTTCTCTGTGCTCTTGTTCTCGTCTCGCTATCTTTCAGCGCCGCCGCGCAAACTTCACCAAAACCAATGCACGCCAGCGAAATTCTGGCGCTCCAGGCAGGTAATGTGTTGCCTGCGAACTTAGTCCACGAGATCAGTCTTCGAGGCCTGAATTTCCGTCCGGACGAGGCCTACCGAGCGCAGCTCAAAAAAGCAGGCGCCGATACGACCGTCTTAGCGGCCGTCAACAGTGCCAAGGTGGCGGGAGTCGGTGACGGAGCCCCGGACCACGAACTCCTGCGGCAGCTGAGCAGCGCTGCAAGTCTTCTCCGGGACAAGCGCTACGATGATGCCGCTGCCGCCTTAAGCGCTGCCATCAAAGGCAGCTTCGCAGGGCAGGAAGCGGGTTTCGTCATGGGCGAAGTGTTGCGTTGCCGGGAAGAATTTCAGCAATCCGCGGAAGTCTATGCTGAAGTTCTCCGGCAGAATCCCGAGTTTCCCCAAGTGCACACCAAGCTCAGTCTAGTTCTTTACAAAATGGGAGACGCAGAAGGAGCGCTGCAGGAAGCCAAGTTGGCTCTCGCTCAGGATGCCGATGATGCGGAAGCTCATAAAGACGCCGGCTTGGCACTCGACGATATCCGCAAGTTTGACGCCGCCGCCGCCGAATATCGAGCTGCTCTGCGCCTCGAACCGGACTATGCTCTTGCGCACTACGATTTAGGGCTTCTCCTCTATCACATGCACGACTTTCCTAACGCGATCTCCGAGTACAAAGCGTCGATTGCGCTGGACCCCAATTTCGCGGATTCACATTCCAATCTCGGGCTGCTTTACTACGAAATGGGTGACATGGTATCCGCGATTCGCGAGCATCGTGAGGCAAAACGAATCCAGCCGAAGGATCCGGCAATTCGACAGAATCTGGCAGCTGCTCTTATGCGTACCGACCCTGCAGCGGCCCGTATTGAGCTCCAAGAGCTTGCCAAGCTGTCCCCCGATTTCGAACCTTGCCACGTATGTCTTGGGACGGCCCTTCTATCCAAGGGGGACTCTGCGGGAGCAGAAGTGGAATATCGCAAAGCGATAGAGTTGGCCCCTTACGACGCCGCGCCTCATATTGGGCTGGGCAACATGGAAGAAGACAAGGGCAACCTGGACGCGGCGCTCGTGGAGTACCGGGCGGCGGAGAAGTTGGCAGGAGACTCGGGCCGCGCGCACCTGGCAGCCGGGAAAGTTTTGTTGGCCAAGAAGGAGGTGGCTGCGGCTCTCGCAGAGACGCAACAAGGCCTGGCGGCTTCGCCAAGCGACTGGTTAGCCCACGATCTCTACGGCCAGGCACTGGCGGCCTCCGGAGATCAGGACAAAGCAATCGCAGAGTTTAAAGAAGCGATTTCGTTTGATCCGAAACAAACCAATGTAGTTCTTGAGTTGGCCTCCGCTTTGGAGAAAAAGGGCGACTGGGTCGCTGCTCTGGCAAAATACAGAACGGCAAAACTGACTGAGTTGGCGGCACGCTCCGGCCATGTCAGTGGTGAATCCTATGAAATCCACCCTGATGCTCTAAGGGGATACGACGCGGCAGAACAAAGGTTTATGGCACATCTCGCGTCCCTAAGAGCCAGGGGCAAAACGGCAGAAGCGGCAGAATTGGAAAGCAAAGTCCATTCCATGGAGTCGGCCCCAGGCACACAGGAGAAAGTGCAACTGGTCATGGAAGATGCCAACAAGGCTTTCGAGGAGCAGCGATTTGAAGACGCTGAGAAGTTGTACAAACAAGCGGTGGCACTCTCCGAGAAACTGCCGGCCGGCAACGAAAATCTGATCGAAGCTCTTGAGCGATTGGGCGGTACGTATGGGATGCGCCAGAAATTTACCGAAGCAGAGGTTGTGCTTCATCGCGAGATTGCGGTTATTGAAAAGGCCTTTGGGCCGCAGTCGCCCCGGATGACCAACCCGCTGTTCGCGCTCGGAAGTATGGCGGGTGGCCGGAAGGATTTCGGCGCAGCTGAAACCTACTTTTCGCGGATTCTTTCCATCAATCTCAAAATGTTCGGAGAAAACAGCCCAAGAACCGCCGATAGCCTAGGTTCGCTGGCTGGCTTGTATATGTCTCAAGGCCAATGGGCGAAAGCGGAGCCCTACATGCAGCGGTCTGTAAAGGCCCAGGAAGCTGCATCTGGGTCCGGCGATTTCGAGGTCTTTCGACCGCTTTGGGGCCTTTGTTCCATGTATGACATGTGGGGTAAGCCCGAGAAGTCGCAACCTTGCTGGCACCGTGCGAGTGCGATCGCGGAAAAGCAGCGCAGCGAAAACAGTCCGGAGTTTCAGGGAGCCCTAGCCAACGAAGCCAAGTCTCTTCGGCAGTTGGGTCGCAATGACGAAGCGGCCAAACTGGAGCAACGCTCAGCAAGAATCCAGAAGGCTTCGGCGGCGTCGAACTGACGCCATCGAACTGACGCCATCTTGCCTCGGGTCTCCGGCCGACCAGATTCGATTCCCTCGGCCATCGCTTGATAAGCTGTTCTCATGAACCCTCTCGTAATGCCGTCGTGGCTGGCTGACCGCTTGGATGACCCGAACACCGTCATTCTCGACGCTACACTTCCCCCAGTCGGAGTCGTTCCTCCGGTCGACACCCATGCACGCTATCTAGCCGAGCACATTCCGGGCGCGGTGTTCTTCGATATTGAGGAACTGTCCGAGCATTCCACGCCGCTGCCGCACATGATGCCCCAGCCGGAGACGTTCTCCCGCGACATGTCCTCGTTGGGCGTTGGCGATTCGATGACGATTGTGGTTTACGAGCAGGAAGGTGTGTTTTCAGCGCCGCGAGTATGGTGGATGCTGCGTACTTTTGGAGCGAAGCAGGTCTATCTTCTCGACGGCGGCCTGCGAGCGTGGAAGGCAGCGGGCCTTCGGACTCAGGCGGGCCAGGTGGATCGCGTGCCAGCCAGCTTTCGGGCGCAACTCAATGCTGAAGCGGTGAAGAACTTCGCCGACATCCAGGAAATGCTGGCGGAGCGTCGCCAAATTCTGGATGCTCGCTCCGCGGGCCGTTTCAACGGTACGGAGCTCGAACCGCGACCGGGGACTCGTGCCGGACACATGCCCGGGGCCACCAATGTCCATTATGCCGCGCTGGCGAAAGACGGACGACTTAAGTCCGTGGACGAACTGCGCCAAATCTTCAGCGACAAGCATGTAAGTCTGGAACAGCCGATCACGATAACCTGCGGCTCGGGCATCACGGCGGCCGTGCTTGCGTTGGGACTCGAAATGCTGGGCGCAAAGCAAGTCAGCCTGTATGACGGATCCTGGGCGGAATATGGCAGCCGTCCAGAGGCTGTGGTCGAGAAGGCCGGCTAGGTTGCCTCGCCGCGTCTTGTGCCGATACCACTCGCGCCGATACCTCTTCTGCCGACACCACCGAAGTAACCCCGGAACCGCGCAGTTTCCGCATCGAAGTGTTAGAGCGGAGTAAAGTTAGAACTATGCGTACCCCTTTTCGATATTCAGTTCTGTTGGTTGCGTTTCTCGGGGCAGCGGCTTTGGCCCAGCAATCTGCGACGCCTGCCGCGCCTGACGCAAAGTCCGACATAAAGATTGTGGCGCCGCCGGTTGCGGTGGATGACAAGTTCGTAAAAGACCATTTCGGCGATCAATTTACGCTGCTACCGGGGTTTCCGGGGATGGTGGCGGACATGGACGGCGATGGCGTCGAGGATCTCGTATTAGCGGCCCGAGCGAAGAGCCCGATGCTGGACGAAGGTGCGTTCAATTTCAAAGTCCTTGACCCCTACAACTCCTTTTTTGGTTATGGCGATCCGCACATTACCGCCGGGTTTGGCGCGGACGATCCTACACGCAAGGGAGAGGTTCTGCTGGTGATTCACGGCGCGGGCAGCGACGCCTGGCACGCCGCGCAGCCAAAGGCGAAATTTGTATTGATCAACTTGCCTTACAAGACCGTAAGCCTGCGACGCGTGATGATCAACAAAAAGGCGGTCATGGCGATCGCGGTGGAAGAGTACGGGGCCCTGCAGACCACGGCTGCAATTTTTTGGGACGGCAATCCGAAGAAGAAGAACAAGTCGGGCACCTACAAGTACGAGCCTCTCGGCGCGTCGATGGAGTAGGGAAGCCCTGACTCAGTTGTTCCCCTAGAACGTAAATTCCAGGTTCAGTTGCATGCGGCGCGGGGGTTGGGCGGAATGCGCTTGCCCGAAGCCTAGGCTGGGAAGAGGGCCGGGGCCGAAAACTCCGCTGTAACTTGAGTAGTTCTTGTGGTTGAACACGTTGAAGGCGTTCAAAGAGGCAATGAGCGTTGGCCCTTCCTTTTCGTGCGGGCGCAGCTTGAAGGCGTGTCCCAGATTCAGGTCGAGGTTGAGATAGCCGGGGCCGTGAAGCGTATTGCGCGGTGTACCTGCAGGACGGTCGATGATCAAGCCGTCTCCGTTATCGTCGATGCCGGTGGTGACGTTGACCGGCGTGCCGGAATACGCCGCCAGGGCCACCCCAAACGTAAACAGCTTTTGCGCTTCGAAAGTTCCTAACAAATCAAATTTGTGCCGGCGGTCGTTGTCGGAGCGGCTCCACTCATTTTGCGGCGCGTAGCTGTTCTCAGGATAAAAATTCACTCCGCTGGTGTTGTTGTAAGTTTTGCTCAGGGAGTAGCGCGCTTGTCCGGAGAAGAATTTGGTGGGGCGGCCACGAAACGTGAAGTCGAGCGAATTGCCTTTTTGGTAGCCCTCCGATTGCACTTCGCGGATTTGGCCGAAGTTGGCATCGGGGCGGTTGGTGAAGTTGGGTCCGACCGGGGCGTTTGCATCGACCGAGCGGAAAAGATGCATGCCGCGGGATCCGGTATAGGTGGCTGCGAAGGTGCTTTTCTTTGTGATCTGCCGCTCGACTCCGAGGCTGTATTGAAGATTGGAGGGGATCCGCGCGTTGGGATCGAGTCGCTCGATTCCGGGGGGTAACGTCGCGAGTTCCGCGGGGGTGATGGGGAAAGAGAAAGTGGGAGGCATCGGCTTAGGCGGGTTGGTGACAACGTATTTGATGAGATTCTGGCCGTTGAAGTGGAGCAGATCGGAAATTGGGCGTGGTCCCGTCCGATCGTAGAACAGGCCGGCGCCGCCGCGAATGACTGTTTTACTTTTCGGACTTGGCGCATAGGCAAAGCTGAGTCGGGGGGCGAAATCGCTGGCAATGTCGTGGAAGTAATTCTGCCAGTAGTAGCGTAGGCCAGCAGAAACGGACAGGTTGGGCCGGAGGCGGTAGGTATCCTCGATGAACCCCGCAACGATTTTTTCTACAAAAGTAACGTGGCCATTGCCTTGCTGGATCGTAACCGAATCGGGAGTGTGGGTGTTGACGTCGGCGACTGTCGCGAAAGAGTAAAAGCCTTGCGCGAGACGCTGATCCGCAAAGCCGCGACGGCTAATATCCGGAACGTCGATACCAAACTTGAGTTCGTGCTTGCCGTGCGTGTAGGTAACGACGTCGGTGCCGTCGAAGTGGCCTTCCGTGCGATGCAGGTCGCCTTGCGCGCCGCCTCCTGTAAAAATGCCGGGCACGCTGATGCCGGGAGTGTGGCTGATGCTGGTCGTCGGGTCTTCGTTGTATCCCACCAGAAAATGCAGTTGGTTTAACAGAGTCGGCGACGCGATGTAGGTATACGCAACGTTAATCTCATGCTCAAACGACGCGGAGTTGGTGCCAGCCTCGGGCAACGTCGTGCCTCCGACGCCTTGGTTCTGCGTGGCGTCGTGCTCGTAGGAATAGCTCACGCTGAACTGGTTGCCATTGGTCCAATCATGAAACGCGCGAGCGGAAAGGAAATAGTGGTGATTAGGATTTGGGACATTGACATTAACGGCGCCCGTGGGTCCGTCGGTCGTGCTGACAATGCCTTGGCGGTTGTCGTGGTCGTCCTCTAAAGACAAGAGGAAAGAATTCTTTTGTCCAATGTGGAGCGGGCCGGTGAGGGATCCCTCCACGTAGCTTCTGCGCTCTGGCGGCTTCGGTCCGGTCTGTGCGAAGTAGTTTCTGGCATCGAAGACGGAGTCGCGATAGAGAAAATTGACGGTGCCGTGGTATTGCGGTGTACCACCCTTTGTTTCAATCTCAATGCGAGCGCGGCCTGGTCGAGCGTACAGGGCGGAATAGGGATTTTGATTAATCTTGACGCTCTTGACGGCCGATGGGCTAACCCCGGGGCCATTCGCTTCGACTCCGTTTACCACCAGGCTCACGCCGTTGGTACCCAGTGCGTCCGAGTCAAGGAAGCGGGAGAGAGTAGAGATATAGTCCTGATCAAGTACCGGCAGTCGGTCGAGGGCGTCGCGGTCGACGCTGTTGGAGTCTTGATTCTGCGACGTTTCCGAGCTGACGGTAGTAGACGAATCATCGCCGCCAACGTTCACTTGTTGCTCGACGGTGGCGACGTTGAGGGTGATCCGAGCCGTGGCCCGAGGGCTTTGACCTACCAGAATTGTGGTCTTGGATTCCTGGAAGCCTTCTTTTTGGACATCGAGTTTGTAGGATCCGGCTGCCGCAACGCGGAATTGGAACTCGCCGGAGGCGGCGCTGCGGGTTGTGTCTAAGGATTTGCCATCTCCACCCGAAAGAGTGATGCCGGCGTCGGCAATGACAGCCCCGGACTGGTCGCGCACGATCCCTGCGATCGTGTGATCCGTGGAAACCTGGGGCCCGGCCTGGGCCCAACCGGCTCCTATGCCCATGAGGAGCCAGAAGATTCTCAAAAGGCGTCGCATCTCGGGGCGGTCTTCTCCTCAAAGGTTCTACTTTAAAACAAAGAGGCTGAAGGTTGGCTGAAGGGGGTGGCGGTTTACCGAATGTTTACAACCGGTTTTCACTCTACGAAAAAAGAGGCACCGGTATTGGGCATTCCTGTCGCCGGACCCGCGGTTTCCGCACCCGCTATAATCGGTTCGCCATGAAACTCGAAGAAAAAGTCAGCGAACTCCAGCGCCGCAGCGCGTTGGCGGAAGAGGGCGGCGGTGCGGCTCGCCTCGAAAAACAGCATCAGCAGGGCAAGATGACCGCGCGCGAACGGATCGAATTCCTGCTCGACGAAGGCACGTTTGAAGAAACCGACAAGCTGGTCACCCACCAATGCAACGACTTCGGCATGCAGGAAAACAAGTTCTATGGGGACGGTTTCATTACCGGATACGGCAAAATTGATGGCCGAACCGTGTTTGTATTTGCCCAGGATTTCACTGTGTTTGGTGGATCGCTGTCGGGGGCGAATGCCGCGAAGATCGTGAAAATCATGGACATGGCGGCCAAGGTGGGCGCGCCGATGATTGGTCTGAACGATTCTGGCGGCGCGCGCATTCAGGAAGGCGTCATGTCCCTTGCGGGCTATGCGGATATTTTTCTCCGCAACACGCTTTACAGCGGCGTGGTGCCGCAAATTTCGGCGATTATGGGGCCCTGTGCGGGCGGCGCTGTGTATTCGCCAGCGATTACGGACTTTGTGTTGATGGTGGATAAGACGTCGTACATGTTCATTACTGGTCCGGATGTGATTCGCACGGTCACACATGAGGATGTCACGAAGGACCAGCTCGGCGGGGCGATGACGCATAACGAGACGTCAGGCGTGGCGCACTTCGCGGCGAAGGACGATGCCGAGTGCCTGTCGATGATTCGCGAGCTGCTGAGTTTCATGCCGTCCAATAATCTGGAAGAGCCCCCGCGGAAGCCCTGCACCGACCCCGTCGACCGGGCCGATGCCGTGCTGGATACGCTGGTGCCGGCAGAATCGAATCTTCCGTATGACATGAAAGACGTGATCCAGCATGTCGTCGATGATGGATATTTTTTTGAAGTGCAAGAACACTACGCCAAGAACATGGTGATTGGTTTCGCGAGGCTGGGCGGGAAGTCGGTGGGGATCGTGGCAAACCAGCCTGCATTTCTAGCGGGGACTCTCGACATTAACGCTTCGGTAAAAGGCGCGCGCTTTGTGCGCTTCTGCGACTGCTTCAACATTCCGCTGATTACATTTGAGGATGTGCCGGGATTTCTGCCGGGGACAACCCAGGAGTATGGCGGGATCATTCGGCACGGGGCGAAGCTGTTGTATGCCTTTGCGGAAGCGACAGTACCGAAGATTACGGTCATCACGCGCAAAGCTTATGGCGGCGCGTATTGCGTCATGGCGTCAAAACATATTCGCGCCGATGTGAACTATGCCTGGCCGACAGCGGAAATAGCGGTCATGGGGCCGGAGGGCGCGGTGGATATTGTCTACAAGCGCGATTTGGAACAAGCTAGCGACCGCGATGCGATGCGGAAGGAAAAAATCGAAGAATTCCGCGACCGGTTCGCGAACCCTTATGTCGCTGCGGACCGAGGATTTGTGGACGCTGTCATCCAGCCGCATGAGACGCGGAAGCGGCTGATTCAAGCGCTCGAGATGCTGGAGAACAAGCGGGATAAGAACCCACCGAAGAAGCATGGGAACATTCCGCTGTAGTTTCGGGGAGACTCTGATTCAGGCTTTCAATTTTTCAGGACTGTCATTCCGAAGCGGAGCGAGAAATCCCTACACCCTCGACTTGTCACAACTCTCGCCCGCTTTCTTGCTGTGCAGCTCCTTGCGCAGCATCCTCGCAAGAAAGCTGGAAGGCACCTTAGCTACTCTCGGAACCCTGGGGATTCCTCGCTGCGCTTCGGAATGACAATCTAAGAAAAATACTTGTTCTCGGGTAGGCTTTTCAAGCACGCATCTGCTCGTGCATCCGGAATTGGAATTCCACGCTGGCGAATCGGGTTGGGATGTAATTTCATAATGGCCCCTTGCCGCGAACAGATTCCTCGCCGCGTCACAGCAGTGCGCTACGGAAATCGGCCAGGGCCTATTCCGGACTCGTACCGGTGCCTGGGGGTCGATTTCCTGAGTGTTGCAGAATCGAGCCAGGACCTATTCCGGACTTTAGACCGGTGCCTGGTGCGATTCCTTTTTGGCTGCCCGGACTGCGCGGTTGGCTGGCTAAGTCCCCTTGTTGCTGGGACTTACAAAGGCGAGTTGCGCGTCCGGCACATTTTTGCGGCTTTTGCCGTGCATGGACTGTATCGCGGCAAGGAGCCTTGGTAGCGTGACCGCAAGCGCTTGTGATCACCTACTACAATTCTCGGAGCGGAACATTCTTAAGTCAAGATATTTTTGGAAAATCTGAAAAGACCTTGTGTCTCCCGATTCAGTCCCTTCCCGAGCGAAAAGCAGGTCCCCTTCGGCTTCGCTCAGGGCAGGCTCTCCACTGCGCGAAATCGCCGGTAAACCGGCGAGTTCCCTACGGTCGCGATGGCAGATTGAAGTTCCAGGGTTTCCCTTACAGCGAGTGCAAAAAATAGTGGGGCGGAAAACTCTTCCGCCCCACCGATAATTCCACCCACAATCCAGCGGACCTTACGGCTTGAAGATCTTGTAGGTGAAGTTGTAGAAGTTCATGAGCGCGCCGTTTCTCGAATAGATATAGGTTTGGACGGTGTGGTTGCCGTGAGCCACCGTCTTGCCCTGGGAAACGGAACCCATAACGTAGGTGCCATCGCTTGGCGTGGAGCCGTTGTAATAGCAGCCATTGACTGAGACGCCGTCGACATAGAAACACAGGGCGAACTCGTTACCGCTGGTTGAGCCCGCGCCTGTCTGGATGAACTGATCGGCTTGCAATAGGCAAGTTCCGGTCGCACCTGGACAGCTCACCGTGATGGCTGAGTCGACCGGGGTAAACGTCCCGGCAGCAACTGTCGTTCCGAAGACGCCTGTATTGATGTAAGTACCACTACCCAGATGTTTTACGGCAGCTGGGGCGAGAAGGGTTGGCCTCATGCGGGGAGGAGCCACTGGCGGACGACCCATACTCGAGGACGATTCATCCTGAGCGGCAACAGAAACAGAGAGCAAACCAGCCGTCAACACGGCAAGCAGGGTGATTTTCGAAAAGTGTCTCATTGATCAATCTCCAACAGCAAACGCCCGCAAATTGTCGCGTGCGGTCAAACTTGCAATTTGCAAGGGCGAGTTACGGCTGGGGGGAAGAAATACATCTTGCGCCGGAAAAGGCAGCTTGTCAAGATTCGAACTCGATAAGGCGTGTTAGCAGATATTTGCGATTTCAAAAAGGGGCGGGCTGCAAACCTCTGATCCCGATCTGAATTCTATGTCGAGAAGCTTTTCCACAGCAGCCAGATATTGAGCAAGGCGATGAGTATGGCTACCACCCACGAGAGGCTCTTGAGCCATGCGGCATTCACAAACTCACCCATTTTTTTCTTGTCGCTGGTGAACTGGACCAGCGGGAATACCGCAAAGCTGAGCTGCATGCTGAGAATGACCTGACTCAGAAGCAGTAATCTGGCCGTGCCGCTCTCCCCTGAGATGGCCGTGACAATGACAGCTGGAATGATGGCCAGCGCCCGCGTGATCAGCCTTCGCAGCCAAGGCTTAATCTGGAGATCGAGGAAGCCCTCCATCACAACTTGTCCGGCGAGCGTCCCCGTAAGGGTGGAGTTTTGCCCGGAGGCCAGTAGGGCGAGCGCGAAGATCGTACTGGCTCCTGTAACTCCGAGAAGCGGAGTCAGTAAGTGATGGGCCTGTTGGATTTCGGCGACTTCGCCGTGGCCTGAGCGGAAAAACGTGGCGGCGGAAACGATCAGAATCGCCGCGTTCACAAACAACGCGAACGTGAGGGCGACCGTGGAATCGATCGTGGAAAAGCGGATGGCTTGCTTCATGCCATCGCGAGTGCGCTGGAAGCTGCGCGTTTGGACGATAGCAGAGTGCAGGTACAGATTGTGCGGCATCACAGTCGCACCCAGAATGCTGATGGCGATGTACAGCATGGTGGGATCGCGCATGATTTGCGGATCGGGTACTAGCCCGTGCGCAATGCCAAGCCAGCTGGGATGCGAGAACAAGACTTCCAGCCCGAAACAAACGCCAATCACACCGATGAGCGAGAACACAATCGCCTCAATGTAACGGAACCCCTTCTGCTGCAAGAACAGGATTAGCAAAACGTCGAGTGCGGTGATGCAGACGCCCCAGATCAGAGGAATGTGGAACAGGAGATTCAAGGCGATAGCGGAGCCTATGACTTCTGCCAGATCGCAGGCGGCGATCGCGGTTTCGGCGACAATCCAAAGAGCGAAGGAAGTTGGGCGGCTGTAAGACTCGCGGCACTGCTGTGCAAGATCGCGTCCGGTAACCACGCCGAGTTTGACGCACAGCGCTTGCAGGAGAACAGCGACGAGGTTCGATAGAAAAATTACGGAGAGAAGGGTGTAGTTATAGCGAGAGCCTCCGGCTAGGTCGGTCGCCCAGTTGCCCGGGTCCATGTAGCCGACAGCGACGAGAAACCCGGGACCTGCAAAAGCAAGCAGGCTCCGCCAGAAGGGTCCATCGTGAGGCACGGCTAGAGAGCCATGCACTTCAGGCAGGCTCAAGCGCAATCCGGCGCGGGAATCAAGGCGATCTTGGAGTAAGCCGTCCGGCATGAAAAAACTCAGACCTTATCGCTAGCATACACGAAACAATAAACCATAGTTAATCTACTTTTGAGTACGGAAGATCGTGGAAACAGGTGCGCTGGCGAGTCTCTAGTTGTGAGGGTAGGCTGCAGCTCAAAGGTGGGAAGACCTTGGTGCTAGATGGTTCGGAGGGCCTTTGCGATTGGCTTGGGCTTGAATTTTGTTGCTCGGCCATCGGCAGTACCGAGCGGTGAGGCGACCCATATTTTTTCCGCTGCCGGAACGCCAAGGCTCACTTTGCCGGTTTGTGTAACCAGGCTCAGGGTCTGATCATAGTTGCGGGAGACGAGCCGCAGCTCCGCGCCCGGGCGAATGCTGCGAGCTTCCAGAAATTCCAGCAGATGTCGGTCGCGTTCGAATACTCCGCTGACACGGTAGTCTTGATCGACGTCTGCTTCTGCCAATAAAACGAGACCTCGACGGCGGCGGCTGGCCGGGCTTTCCATTTCACTCAGGTTCCCATGGGGGCAGGCATGGTCACGGCCGAGTTTCGCCAGCAGCAGGTTCTCGAAAGCAGGAGAGACCGCATGCTCCAGGCGCTCGGCTTCGTCATGGACGCGCCACCAATCCATGCCGAACACTTCCGAAAGCATGCGTTCAATCAGGTGATGTCGCTGCGTGAGTTTGCGCGCAATGCGCTGTCCAGCGGGAGTGAGTCGAACCCTGCCGCCGGTCTCCACGCGGACGAGAGCATCTTTCTTCAGACGTCGCAATGCCATCGTGACGGCGGGGGGCGATACATTCAGCCAGTGCGCGAGCGTGGCGGAGATGACGGTCTCGCCTTCGCTCTCGGCTTCCAGGATCGCCTTGAGATAGTCCTCTTTGGAAACGGTAATCACTGAGGGGAATTATAGAGGAGCGGTCACGTGGAGAGTGGCCCGTGGCAACGGATCCCGGCTGCGTTTTTTGCGTCTTCTGGTTTGACATCATTGGCGGCTGCTCCTAACCTTGTTGTTCACTCTTATGAAGGTTCTGGTCTTAGGCAGTGGCGGGCGCGAGCATGCGTTGGTGTGGAAGCTGCGGCAATCGCCGCGACTGACGAAGCTATATTGCGCCCCGGGCAATGGCGGTATCTGCCAGGAAGCCGAGTGCGTTGCCGTGGATCTGAAGAGTCTGGATTCCATGGTGGAGCTGGCAAACCGTCTGCAGCCGGATCTTACAATTGTGGGCCCGGAGCTGCCGCTGACAGTCGGCGTGGTGGATGAGTTTACGCGGCGTGGATGGCGAATCTTCGGACCAACGCGAGCTGCGGCGCAGCTGGAGTCGAGCAAGGGGTTTGCGAAGCAATTCATGCAACGGCACCACATTCCGACGGCGCATTACGCAATCTGCGTGAATGTGGAAGAAGTGCGGGAAGCGTTGCCGCATTTTCACGCGCCCGTCGTGGTGAAGGCGGATGGCTTGGCTGGCGGCAAAGGCGTGGTCATCGCCAAGACGAAAGAAGAGGCAGCGCTAGTGGCCGCCGAAATGCTAAGCGGCAAGATGCTGGGTGACGCCGGCCAGCGTGTGGTGCTGGAAGAGTTCTTGAGCGGTGAGGAGCTTTCGTTTCTCTTGATCAGCGATGGGGAACGGGTCGCTCCCCTGGTGGCCGCGCAGGATCACAAGCGCGTGGGGGACGGCGATACCGGACCGAACACGGGCGGCATGGGCGCGTATTCGACCCCGTCTATTGTGGACGACGCGATGAGCGATTGGCTGGTGACGCACATCGCGAAGCCCGTTGTAGCGGGGATGAGCGAGGAGGGCATGGAGTTCCGCGGAATTCTTTACTGCGGCCTGATGATGACGGCGCGTGGACCCATGGTGCTGGAGTTCAATTGCCGTTTTGGCGATCCCGAGACGCAGCCGATCTTGATGCGCCTCGAAAGCGATTTGATCGACGCGATGGAAGCCTCGATTGATGGGCGCGTGAGCGATGGGGATTTCAAATGGTCGAGCGATGCATCGGTTTGTGTTGTACTGGCTTCTGGAGGGTATCCGGGGACGTACGATTCCGGGATGAAAATTCTTGGATTGGAAGATGCCGCCAAGATTGCCGGAGTAAAAGTCTTTCATGCGGGAACGACGCACCACGACGGCGGTTTTCATACAGCGGGCGGGCGCGTGCTCGGAGTGACTGCGCGCGGCGTCGATCTTCCGGTTGCTTTGACGCGGGTCTACGAAGCAGTGAGTAAGATTGGGTTTGAAGGCATGCACTACCGCAAAGACATTGGCGCGCGAGCGTCCAAGAAATAAAAACGAGGGAATATCTTCTACTTATGAGTAAGCCATTGGTGTCCATTGTGATGGGAAGCGATTCTGATCTTGAGATCATGCGCGAGTGCGGGAAAGCGCTGGATGATTTTGGCATCGCGTATGAGATGGATGTAACCTCCGCCCACCGGTCGCCGGATCGAACCGCCGATTTTGCGCGCAAGGCCGCTGGTCGCGGGATTCGTGTGATCATCGCTGGTGCGGGCGGGGCCGCACATTTGGCCGGAGTGATCGCAGCGCATACCATATTGCCGGTAATTGGCGTTCCGATTCCATCGACCTCGCTGCAGGGAATGGACTCGCTGCTTGCAACTGTACAGATGCCGGCCGGAATTCCAGTGGCTACTGTCGCTATTGGGAAGCCGGGAGCTACCAATGCAGGCATCCTGGCGGCGCAAATGATCGGACTCACCGATGCGGGCGTGAGCAAGAAGCTCAAAGCACACAAAGAAAAGTTAGCCGAGGGCGTAGCGGAGAAATCGAAGAAACTGCAGAAGTCGCTGAAGGGCTAACGCCCTGCCGCGGTTCGCATGGCTCGCCGGCCTTCTGGGCGGCCGCTTCTTGGAGATTTCTATGGATTCCGGCCTCAGTTTTTCCGAACTCGTGCAGTATGTCAACGGAGAGACTTCGCATTGGCACGATTTTTTTCTGAGCAATCCGAAGGCGCTGGAAGTACCGGTCTCAATTGCGGGCACAACGAGTGTGCGCGAGATGCTGCTTCACATTTTCGCGGTCGAGTTCCGTTATGCCGAGCGGCTCAACGACGTCGCTGAAGTGAGTCCCTACGAGAGTCATCCGCGCGAAACGGTGGAGGAGTTGTTTGCCATTGGCGAACGCGCGCGTCAGATGCTGGCAGATTATTTGACGCGAGCGAACGATCTGGACCGCGTGCTGACGTTCCCAACGCTCACAGCGGGTACCTTGAGCGCGAGTAAACGCAAGATCGTGATTCACATGCTGCTGCATGGAGTCCGGCATTGGGCGCAGCTGGCGACCGCGTTGCGAGAGGCTGGCTTCGCCACGGGGCGGCACGATTTCATTTTCTCGGATGTGATGCCCTAGAGGCCTTCGCTGAAGGTGACGCGCTGCTACAACTCCAATTTCTTCAGATACTCGCGGAACGGTCCGCCCAAGTCGGGCCGCTGCAGCGCAAACTCGACAGTAGCTTTCAGAAAGCCGAGCTTGTCTCCGGCATCGTAGCGTTTCCCCTCATAGACGTAAGCCCACATGTGTTCCTGCTGCAGCAGGTTGCGCATGGCGTCGGTAAGTTGTAGTTCTCCGCCCGCCCCGGGTTTGGTTTTTTCCAGCACGTCAAAGATGGCGGGAGTCAGAATGTAGCGGCCGATAATGGCTTGCTTGGAAGGAGCGTCTTCAAGTTTTGGCTTCTCCACCATATTTCTAATTTCGGAGAGGCGTCCGGCGAAACGCCCGTCCGGTTGCTTCACATCGAGAACGCCATAGGACGAAATCGCGGGGCCCTCGACGACTTGCGTCGCTATGACTGACTCCTGGGTTTCCTCGAACACCTCGACCATTTGCTTGAGGCAGGGCTTTGGAGCGTCGATTACGTCGTCGGCAAGGATCACGGCAAAAGGCTCGTTGCCGATGAGTTCCTTAGCCATCAACACAGCGTGCCCGAGCCCGAGCGCTTCCTTCTGGCGCACGTAGGCGACGTGAATCATGTCGGAAATCTGCTTGACGATCTTAAGCAGGTCCGACTTGCCGCGGCTTTCCAGAATATTTTCGAGTTCGTAGCTGACGTCAAAATGGTCTTCGATCGCAGCTTTGCCGCGACCGGTGATGATGATGATCTGGTCGCAACCCGCGGCCAGCGCCTCCTCCACGCCGTACTGGATGATGGGTTTGTCGACGATGGGCAGCATTTCCTTAGGCTGCGCTTTGGTGGCGGGCAGGAAGCGCGTGCCCAATCCGGCGGCGGGGAAGACAGCTTTGCGGACTTTCATTTTCATACGGGGTTTCCTGATTGCAAATGTGTAACCTACCACAAGAGACCGCTAGGCGGGTTTGGCCTCTTCTACCGCGACTTCCTGACCGACCGATAACCCAAGCAGCAGGCGATGCAACTCCGGCAATACTTCAGCGGCGCCGCTGGCCTTCAAAAAGAACTTTAGAACTCCTGCGGGAGTGAACTGCGCCCCCTTGCGCGTCGCAACGAAGCGCGCCAATTTCTCGGGGTCAATCTTGGCATGCTGGTGAAACCGAATGCTGAACTGGTCGCGCTTGCGCTCGATGCCGTTCGCGCCCACGCGCTGGCATAGAAGGCGGAGAGCCGCGTAGTCCACCAGGCTCTGGACCGCGGCGGGCAGCGGTCCGTAGCGGTCTTCCATTTCAGCCCGAACCTCGGTGAGTTGCGGCTCACCATGCACTCCTGCGACGCGCTTGTACATGCGCAGCCTCTGATTTTCTTCGGGAATGTACTCATTCGGAATGCGAATGTTCAGGCCCAGGTTGAGCTGAATCTCAGCTTCTTCCGGCGCCGCTTCGCCGCGCATTTCGCGAATGGTGCGTTCGAGCATGGATGTGTAGAGTTCGAAGCCGACCGCTTCAATCTGGCCGCTCTGCTGACCACCGAGCAGGTTACCCGCGCCGCGCAATTCGAGATCAAGAGCGGCGAGCTTGAAACCGGCGCCAAGGTCGGAAAATTCTTTCAATGCAGCCAGACGTCGCCGGGCCAGAGGTGTAAGTTCGGTATCCTGTGGGACCATCAAGTATGCATAGGCGCGTCGATTGGAGCGGCCCACGCGTCCCCGTAGCTGATAGAGCTCTGAAAGACCCAGTCGGTCCGCGCGGTTAATCAAGATCGTGTTGCACAGGGGGATATCGAGGCCGTTCTCAATGATTGTCGTTGCGACGAGAATGTCAGCCTCGTGGTGCATGAACTTCAGCATCACCTTTTCGAGTTCGCCGTCGGACATCTGCCCGTGGCCGACAAGAACTCGCGCCTCCGGCACGAGTGCCTGAAGTTTCGCCGCGATTTCCCAAATTGTTTCCACGCGATTGTGGACAAAATAGACCTGCCCGCCGCGTTCCATTTCCTGCACAATCGCCGATTGAATCAAAGTGTTATCCCAGGAGGCCACGACGGTCTGGATGGCGATGCGATCCTTGGGAGGCGTCTCAATCACGCTCATGTCGCGGAGTCCAACCATGGACATGTGCAGCGTCCGCGGAATCGGCGTAGCGGACATTGTAAGCACGTCGACTTCTTTGCGCATCTGTTTCAAGCGCTCTTTGTGACGCACGCCAAAGCGCTGCTCTTCGTCAACGATCAACAGACCGAGATCCATGAACTTTACGTCTTTCGAAAGCAGCCGATGGGTTCCGATCAAGATATCGACCTTACCAGCCTCGACCTTCGCCAGAGTTTCCTTCACCTGTTTGCTGGATCGGAAGCCGCTGATCATATCGATTGTCGTCGGAAACGCCGCGAAGCGCTGTTTGAACGTCTCTAAATGCTGGAACGCAAGCACGGTCGTGGGGGCGAGTACGGCAACCTGCTTGTTGTCGTTGATGGCCTTGAACGCCGCGCGCATAGCCACTTCCGTCTTGCCGTAGCCGACATCGCCGCACAGCAGCCGATCCATGGGTTGGGACGATTCCATGTCGGCCTTGATATCGGTAATCGCCATTATCTGGTCGTCGGTTTCGTTGTACTCGAAAGCTTCTTCGAATTCCTTCATCCACTCGGTATCGGACGGGAAGGCGTGGCCCTGCACCATTTTGCGCTGCGCATAAAGTTTGATGAGCTCGTCGGCCATATCCTGCATGGCCTTCTTCACGCGCGACTTCGTCTTCTCCCACGTCGCGGTTCCCAGGTGGCTAAGCGCAGGCTTCGCGCCTTCGGACGAGCGGAATTTCTGGATCAAATCGAGGCGAGTGAGCGGAACATAGAGCCGGGCAGCGTCGGCGTATTCGAGTTGCATGTATTCCGCTTTGCCGTCGCCCTGATCGATTTCCTTCAGACCGAGATATTGTCCAATGCCATGCTCGATGTGAACCACATAGTCATTGACCTGCAAGTCGCGAAAATCCGACAGAAATGGCGAGGTGCGAACCTGGCGCCGCGTGCCCTGCGTGGCAATTGTGTCGGATTCGTCGAACAGATCCCGTGCGCCAAAAATCGCGAGATTCGATTCCGGGAAAAGAACACCATCCGGAACGTAAGCCTTCACCAGCGTCGTGGTATAGCTCTCCCCGGCGAAACGCGAAGTTTCGTCAGAAAAGTTCTCCACCCCGGTTCGGACGCGACTGCCAAGCCGAAACGGCAGGTTGTATTCATTGAAGATTCCCGCCAGCCGCTCCACTTCGCCCGTGCTTGGGGCGATAAACACCACATGATTGCCTTCTTTTGTCAGGCGGTGAACTTCTTCCGTCATGGCGGCGACGGTTCCATGAAAGCGAGGCGCGGGCTGGGTGACGAGGCTGACATGTTCCACGCTCCCTGCCTCAACTCCAAGGTGTTCCATCTCGACGCCAGTCAAAACGGAGAGTTTCGCGCTCCATTCTTCCGGACCCAAAAACAGATCCTCGGGCCGCACCAGATTTCCAATGAGACTTTGCTCATGAATGGCGAGCAGCTTATCCCACCAGCGGACGTGCTCGGATTGCAGAGCGACGGGCTCGTCCAGAATCACAACCGCGCGCGGCAACATGTCGAGTAAACTGTGGTGCGCACCAGCAACGGCCGCATAATTCTCCCAGCCCGGAAACACAGTCAGGCCGTCGGCGCGGATCGCCTGCTCAACCACATCTTCCTGACCGGAGATGCGTTTCCCGGAAAGCCGTGCATTAATGGCTGCCAGCAGCTGCTCAGTCAGCGGAGTTTCCGTCAGCGGCAGCAAATTTACTTCATCCACGGACGTCGCCGAGCGCTGCGTTGCTGGATCGAACTTGCGAATCGACTCAATCTCGTCGCCAAACAGCTCAATGCGAAGCGGCCTCTCCGCTTCCGGAGGATAGACATCCAGGATGCCGCCGCGTAGCGCGTACTCCCCAGGCATCTCAACAATGTCGGCGACGGTATAACCAACGCTGCTCAGATGCTGCAGCAAACCCTCCGTGTCGACAGCGTCTCCCCGGCGCAGAATTCTCGCTAATTCCCCGTAGTAAGCGGGTGCTTGCAGCCGCATGGCCGCCGATGCCAGCGGAGCGACCACAATCGAAGCGCGACCCGTCGCAATTCTCCACAACGCGGCCGCCCGAGCTTCCTGAATCTCGGGATGCGCCGAGTGATTCTGGAACGGAAGCACGTCGCGGTTCGGGACTTGCACCACAGACTCAGAATCCAGCACGCCCGTCAGTTCCACCATCGAGCGCAGGACGGGATGGAGTTGGTCTGCGGTTTTGTTGTCCGGAACGACAACCAGAACTGGCCGGTGGCACGCCTTTTGCAGCAACGCGACGAATACGGCCTTTGCTGTGGGAGTCAATCCAGACAAACGTATCCGCCCCGTGCCCTCGCGTAGGTGGGAGGCAACACGCCGGAAGGCGGGTAAGGTTTCCACATCCGCGAAGACTTCGCGGACGAAAGGCAAAAGCATGCATCTCTAGTTTAGCAGGAGGTCCACAGAGGGCTGGGCCAAGCAGATCGGCGAATGTCTGCAATGCCCACGTGGTGGCAGGCGCCCTCGCCTGCCCAGCAGCAACAATACTGCGATTAAGGTACTAGAACTCCAAATGAACCCGCATCCCTGGAACCAGCACCGGGCCGCGATCGCGGTTGTAGCCGGGGTTGTTGATATGTTGCACGTCGACGGCCGCGAATAGCCCGCGCCACAGGTGCGCGTTGTAGTAAGTCTCGAAAATCGTCTCGCGGCCATAGTTCAGTGCGCCGTCACCCAGCAGGAACCCATGGCCTCCCAAGGCAAGATATTCCTGATGAACGCGCGAAATTCCGTTCGAGACGAAAACGGCGCCCACCTTATCCAGCTTGCGATGCCACTGCTCGCCGTTGTAGTCGCCGCCCAGCGCAATCGTCTGGTCAACCTCGGTGTACGCATACGATTCGTGCTGCCCCTCGTTCCATCCCCAGCGGGAGAATGCTCGAAGATGCGGCGTCACCTGCTGTTGCAAATTCACGCCGAAGCCGTACTTAGTCGTGGTCTGTAGCGGATGCGCAGTGATGTCCGGGTGCGGCGTCTTCCCGCCGAGGAAATTATCAATCGCCTGCCGGTACAGTCCCATGTTCGCGTGATTCACAAAAGTGAGCAGACGCACCGTGCTGTCGTGCTTTGCCCATACGTGCGGATGCAGTTCCAGTTCGATATTCTCCGCTCGTGCGCGGCGAAGGTTCCAGACCAGATCGATGCCATTGGCGACTTTCGGCATCAGCATTTCACTAAACCGCAACACCTGGCCGTGATCGTGATACTCAGCAAGCAGTCCAACACTGTAGCCGCGCGTGTCGGCGGCATAGTCGAACGTGCCCGCGTTATCGACCGTCCAATTCAGAAATTGCAAATGGCTGTCGCTGCCGATATCGTTCTGGTCGAGATAGTCGTTGGTCCCCATCTTCCCGAAGCGCAGTTCGAGGCGGTGCTCCGGAACGCTCGTCGCCATGAAGTACGTGCCGCGCTCCGCTTCCTCGGTGCGAGAGCCAAGCGGAATAATTTGCCGAACGATTCCCCGCGCCAGATAAGGCTTAGGCCCCAGCGTTGGGTTGCGGACCACGTCGAGGTTGGTGTAACCGGCCAGCCCAAACGCATCGCTGATCCCGCCGCCGTCAGCACTTTCCACGTCGATAAAAAATTCGGTCGCGTGGCTCGCCGCGAATCCCAGATGCAGCGTTTCAACACTGGAAACAGCGTGCTCGCTGTGAGCCCGTAGAGAATTCAGGCCGCTGTATTTTTCGGAAAACTCGGGATGCCATTGCAAGATCACGTTGGCCTGGCCAGAAATCCAGAAACGGCTTGTCTTGGAGTGTGGGAAGAACGTAACTGGGTCGGTGTCGGCAGGAAGGGTCTCGGTTGCGGTCGTAGGCGATGCTTCCGATTGCGCCCAAATCGAGCCGCTAGAAACAAGCGCTGCGCACAAACACACCAGGAACGCAGTACAGAGCCGACGGTTGATTTTGAAAAACAGCAAGTCCTTCTCCCAGCAGGAAGTATACATGATGGGTTAACTATAGTTAATATTCAGGACGATTCAGACAAGAAGAAAGGACAGCCCGGAGCCCCCGAAGCTGTCCTAACCCTCCCGGTTAGAAGGGCATGTCACTAGCTGGAGAATAGGTCCTCTCCGTTGCGCCGGTGTTGCAAGAAAGTAAATATTGCGTGAATTCGTAATGTAGAGCGGACACTCTTGTCCGCTGTTTCTGACTTGGCTCTTGAACTCGCACGTGCGGACGGAACTTGCTCCCTTGAGGCTCTTACAGCCCTAGGCTCTTCCCCTGCGCACCCCTGTGTCCTCTGTGGTTCAAGCCTCGGGGACGAGCCTTGGGGACGAGCCTTGGTATAGTTTTGGATTGGAGGAACGATGACGCGAAAGGTCGAGCAGTCCCGCAAGCTGCAAAAGCGCGCGGAAAGCATGATTCCCGGGGGCGTCAATTCCCCAGTGCGCGCGTTCCGGTCGGTCGGCGGAGACCCGCCGTTCATCGTTCGCGGAAAAGGTTCCCGTCTCTGGGATGCCGATGACAACGAGTACATCGACTACATCGGCTCGTGGGGCCCCATGATTTTGGGACACGCTGCGCCGGATGTGGTCGAAGCGATCACAGCTGCCGCACGGAATAGCTCCAGCTTCGGGGCGTCCACGCCCGCGGAAGCGGACCTGGCGGAAATCGTGATCTCAGCCTTTCCGCACATGGAAAAAGTGCGCTTCGTGAGTTCAGGCACCGAGGCGACCATGTCGGCCATCCGGCTGGCACGCGCTTATACCAAGCGGAAATACATCGTGAAATTTGAAGGCTGCTATCACGGACATGCCGATGCGCTGCTGGTGAAGGCGGGTTCGGGCGTGGCAACGCTGGGGATTCCTGGTTCTGCGGGTGTGCCGGAAGAGTTCACGCAATTTACTTTGGCGCTGCGCTTCAACGATGTCGCTGCCCTGGAAGAAGCGTTCCAGAAGTTCCAAAATAAGATCGCATGCGTCATTGTGGAACCAGTCGTGGGCAACATGGGATGCGTCCCGCCCGCCCCAGGATATCTCGAGGCGCTCCGTACCATCACACAACGCGAAGGTGCGCTGCTGATTTTCGACGAAGTGATGACCGGTTTTCGGCTTGCGTTCGGCGGCGCCCAGGAACTCTGCGGCATCCGGTCCGACCTGACGACGCTGGGAAAGATTATCGGCGGTGGTCTTCCGGTCGGCGGCTACGGGGGCCCCAGCGAGATCATGGATCTCGTCGCGCCACTCGGCCCCATGTATCAGGCCGGCACGCTGTCGGGCAATCCATTGGCGATGGCGGCTGGACTGGCCACGCTGCGCTATCTGCGCTCGCACCGGGAGATTTATAAGCAGCTCGATACGCTCAGCGCAAAACTGGTAGCAGGTATTTTGTCGGCGGCAAGAGAGGCCGGAGTCGCCATGACGGCGAACCGTGTGGGATCGATGTTCACCTGGTTCTTCACGACAGGAGAAATCCGCGATTGGGATACGGCGGAAAAGGCAGACACAAAAGCCTTCGGAAACTTCTTTCGCGGCATGCTCGACAACGGAGTCTACTTGCCACCCTCACAATTCGAAGCAGCCTTCATCGGTGCGTCACACACAGAAGCCGACATCGACGCGACGATTGCGGCGGCGCGGAAGGCGCTGCAACGGTAGAGGGAAGCTCTACGCAAGTCTAACTTTGGGTAGGTGCGGTGCTTTAGTGCCGCACGGATTTCCGAGGAGCGGCAGGCGCTTTCGCGGCTTGCAGCATCCGGTCGAGCCGGGCTCGGTCCAGGAACTTACCGTTGACGACAACAGCGTCGATCTTCGTCGTATTTGCGATATCTGCCAACGGATCGGCGTCGAGCAGCACTAGATTCGCGCTGTAGCCCGTCTCCACCCTACCCCATGTTTTCGACAATCCCAGAATCAGCGCCGGGTTTGTGGTCGCCGTTTCCAGAGCCTGCATCGGCGTCAGGCCAGCCTTTACCAATAGGCCGAGTTCATCGTGAACGCTGTAGCCCGGAAAAGTATATGGAACGGTAATGTCCGTTCCCGCAAGCAGGCGAACCCCGAGCTCTTGCGCGCGATGCACTTCCTCCAATGTCTTGGCATACTCCCGCTTCCTCATCGCAATGTATTCGGGCGTCCGGTACTTCGTCAGCATCCCGTTTTCCGGCTTCCACCATTTCAATTCATCGGCAGAGACATATTGCTTTCTGGGATCATTCACTTTGTCGAAATCGTCGATAAACGTCAGAGATTGCTCCGTGACCAATGTCGGCGTCAGGAAAGTGTTGTTTTCGCGCAGAAGGAAGTAGGTTGCATCGGCGCGTTCTTGGCTAAAGTTGTCGAGCATCTTGGTCTCATCGCGCGCAATCGCTGCCGGGATGAGTCCGAAATTTTTTGTGCGAAGAGCTACCTCAAAGACAGACTTATCGGAAGACTTCTGTAAAAACGTGTCCTCCACCGTGGATCCGCCCCGGAGCGCGATGCCATGCTCAAGTGATCGTTGCCCGGCGTTGGACGCCTCGCGGATGCTGATCGAACCGGGACAGTGTCCGACTACGGGCAATCCCACCTTCTTGGCTTCCTCAACGATGGCGTAGTACGAATCCCGCGAAAGCCCGTCATACACCTTGATGCATTCGGAACCCTGTTTCTTGAGTGATCGGACGGCAGCCCGCGCCCCGCCTGCATTCTTCACCGAGATCGTAAATTCCGGATTCGAAAAAGAATCCGGGCCATCGAGGATAGGCCCGCAAGCCACAATCTTCGGTCCCAGTCTCTGGCCACGGGCGATCGCGTCACGCAGAGGAAACACGTCTTTGATGGCCCCGCCCATGTTGCGGATTCCAAGAACTCCATTGGCGAGATCCATTTTCAGGTCGCGGTTCGCGTCCCGAAAATGCACATGCATATCCCACAGGCCCGGGATCAAGAACTTCCCGGTGCCGTCGATTACTTTGATGGAAGGCGACTGCTTGAAGTGCTTCGCGGGAACGACCGACCGGATCGAGTGCCCGTGGATCACGATGGTTACATCCGGCTCAGTCTTGCCACTCCCTAGGTTGATTACGGTAACGTGCGCGATGGCGTAGTCCATCGATTTGGCTATGGCCGATTGGGCTGCGGCGCCTGCTGTGGAGGAAAGCAACACGCAAAGCAAAAGCAGCCGGAGAAAACTCGATGGGGTAGGCAAGTCGTGACCTCCTGTTTCGCGCGAAAAACGCAAAACAGACTCGGTGTCTTCAACTTTAGACACCGAACCGGTCGGATCGGTTCCTTACAGCGTATGCATGTATACCAGCAAATCCTCGATCTGCTGCTGCGTGAGCGTCTGACCGTAGCTTGGCATTTCTTTGCGGCCTGAGCGGATGATTTCTCCCACGCGCTCGTCGTTCGCCGGAAATCCCGCGAGAGGTAGGAATTTCTGTTGGAACACGCCCTTCAGTCCCGGGCCCTTCTTGCCGCTCGTCGAATAGGGTTCGTGGCAGCGGGCGCATTGATCGTCGTAAACGCGCCGTCCGGCGGATTGCTGCGGGTTCAATCCCAGTTCGGCGTCGGACTTGCGGCGCTCGTCGCAAGCGATGGTGACCATCAGGAGCGACAGGGTCAACCAGACAGCAAATTTTTGAGCCAAGGGAAAGCCTCGTAGGAGATTACGCCGTGCATGGTCCCACGACGCGAAACACAAGAATACAATAGGCGATGAAGATATGGCGGTTGCTACCAAACGAGTGTATGAAGCAGCCCTGGCGGCCGATGGCGCGCGCGTCCTGGTCGATCGCCTCTGGCCACGCGGATTGAGCAAAGAGAAAGCCGCTCTCAAACTGTGGCTGCGCGATCTCGCCCCGTCGGATGAGTTGCGCAAATGGTTCCACGACAACCCCGACGGCTGGGCGCAATTCCGCAAGCGCTATTTCAGAGAGCTGAAAGGCCCGGAAGCAGCGCCGGCTTTGACGCAACTCTACGAGCTCGTTGAAAAAAGAAAACGAGTGACTCTGTTGTTTGCCTACCACGACACGGTGCGTAATAACGCAGTTGCTCTGAAGGAACTCATCGATGGCGCCAAGAAGCCTCCCTCCAGTACCGGTCCGGCCGCTGCCGTGCGCGTGAGAAAGCGCGCCATCCAACGAGGCTAGCCAGGAATGCGCCCACAGTTTGACTGGAACCTCGGCACCCGCAGTCTCCCCCTTGGCAGGCGCACACTTGTCATGGGCATCGTGAATGTAACCCCCGATTCGTTTTCGGATGGCGGCCTGTATCTCGATACTTCTCGAGCCGTCGAGCACGCGCTGCGGCTGCACGACGAAGGCGCGGACATGGTTGACGTTGGCGGGGAATCGACTCGACCCGGAGCCAAAGCAGAAGCCGTGTCGGTACAGCAAGAGCTGGATCGCGTTCTGCCGGTGATACAGAACGTCAAGCGTGCGCGTCCAGACGCTGTCGTTTCTGTTGACACGTCCAAGGCGATTGTCGCGCGAGCATGCGTGGAAGCGGGAGCGGAAATTGTCAACGACGTCAGCGGCGGCCTGTGGGATGAAGCGATGCTGCGTACCCTCGCGACTCTCGAGTGCGGTGTGGTCCTGATGCACATGCGCGGCCGCCCGGAAGAATGGCGGACACTGCCGCCGATTGGCGATGCTGTCGCGGTTGTAAAGCAAGGGCTGAGAGAACGCTCCGATGCCTCGGTACGAGCAGGAATTGGAACATCATGTATCGTGCTTGACCCAGGCTTCGGCTTCGGCAAGAGCTTCGACGAAAACTATCCGCTGCTCGCGCGCTTCGAACAGTTCCATGAACTGGGTTACCCCCTGCTGGCGGGCGTTTCGCGGAAGTCGTTCCTCGGGCGAACGCTGGCGCATCGCGACACCCAGGTGACAGCGGAACTTGCTCCGGTGAGTGAGCGGCTTCATGGCACGCTGGCTGCTGAAGCTGTGCTTGTCCTCAAGGGCGCGCACATTATTCGGACGCACGATGTTCGTGCCTGCCTCGATGCCGTTCGAATTGCGGATGCGATTCTTGCTGCCACGTGAAATGGTTTTGCGTTTTGGAACCGCGTCTTGAAAATGTTCCACGTGGAACATTTTGTGAATGTGGAAGTTGTTGGGCTGGAACGGGTTAGCGTTTACGAACTTTTGAGCGAATGGGCAATATCCTGCAAGAACTTGCACAGAACCCCCGGGTGACGGCCCGCCGGCACGGGCCTCCCGATCCAAGCGGGACGTGCGTCGTCTACTGGATGCAGCGCGCACAGCGCGGTTTCGATAATCCTGCCCTGGATGTAGCGGTGGAAGCGGCGAATGCGCTGGGCAAGCCTGTCGTCGTATTCTTCGCGCCTGTGCCGTATTACCCGCATGCCAACCTGCGGCATTACAGGTTTCTGGTGGAGGGCATTCCGGATTTGGCGCAGGATATTCGTGCGCGCGGAGTTGGGTTTGTCCTGCGGCGATATCCTGAGCACAGCCTGCTCACGTTTTGCGACGAAGTCCGGCCATGCCTGGTGGTTGGTGACGAGAACCCGATGCGCGAGCCGCGTGGTTGGCGCGAGAAGGCTGCGAGGCTTCTGAAGGTGCCGCTGTGGACGGTGGATGCGGATGTGATTGTGCCGTCGAAGCTGCTGGAGAAAGAGCAGTACGCGTCGCACATCATCCGTCCCCGATTACAGGCGCTGTGGCCTGAGTTTCTGAAACCGCTCAGCAATGCCAAGGCAAAACTTCCATGGAAGAAGCCCGCGGGGCTGGCTTCACTGGCCGATGATTTTGATGTGACGGAGGGCTGGAAGCTGGATCGCTCCGTGAGTGCGGTCAAGGAATTCTGCGGGGGATCAAGAGAAGCGCGGCGACTGCTGGATGAGTTTGTGAAAAAGAAACTCAAGGGCTATGGAGTTCTGCGCAACAAGCCGGAGACGGATTCGACGACGCGGCTATCTCCTTATCTTCACTTTGGACACATCGGTCCGCATACGATTGCGCTGGCTGTGCAGAATGCCGACGCGCCCAAGGCTGACAGGGAAGCGTTCCTGAATCAACTGCTGATCTGGCGCGAGCTCGCGGTGAATCTGGTTCACTTCAATCCGAACTACGACAATTTCGAGTGCGGCGAGCCGTGGGCTCACCGGACCCTGACGGCTCATGCGAAAGACCCGCGGCCGATTGTATATAGCGAGAAGCAGCTTGAAAACGCCGAGACTCACGATCCTTTGTGGAATGCCTCACAAATGCAAATGGTCAACACGGGCTGGATGCACAATTACGTTCGCATGTATTGGGCGAAGAAGATTCTGGAGTGGGTAAAGTCTCCGGCGGAGGCTTATCAGATTGCGGTGTGTCTCAACGACAAGTATGAACTCGATGGCCGCGACCCGAACGGGTACGCGGGAATTGCATGGGCGATGGTTGGGAAGTACGACCGTCCCTGGTTCGAGCGGGAAATCTTCGGCCAGATTCGCTACATGTCGGGGGCGAGTACGGGAAAGAAGTTCGATAGCAAACAGTACATTCGGCAGCAGTTGGGTGGCAGGTTATTTGGGTGACTTTTTGGGTTGCGGTGATTCGATGGCCTATTCGCCGCACAGTTTGCGGTTAATAGCTTGCTTCTTGCGGTGATTAAGTAATATAATAACCGCATATGTTGCGGCGATTATATGTCTACCAACTCCCGGGCTGGCCTCGATTCCATTGGGACACTAGCCGGGTCGCAGCTATTCTGGCCGATGTCCGGCACAGGCAGGGCCGCCTGCTCGGCCACATGGAAGCGCTAGGGTTCAATCTTCGCCAAGAAGCCTCGCTCCTGACGCTCACCTCCGACGTGGTCAAGACCAGTGAAATAGAGGGGGAGAAGCTTGATGCGGAGCAGGTGCGATCGTCTCTCGCGCGAAAGCTCGGCATAGATATCGGCGCCCTCAAACCTGCAGACCGCAATGTGGAAGGCATCGTGGAGATGATGCTGGACGCAACCCGGAACTACGACCAGCCGCCCACAACGGAGAGGCTCTTCTCGTGGCATGCGTCTCTATTTCCTGCCGGGCACAGCGGCATGCGCAAAATCGGCGTGGGAGTCTGGCGAGACGACAGCAGCGGCCCGATGCAAGTCGTGTCCGGCCCATTCGGGAAGGAGCGGGTCCATTTTGAAGCGCCCGCCGCAGCGCGGCTCGACCGAGAAATGCTGGCGTTCCTGGACTGGTTCAACGGAAAGGCTGGCTCGGAGATCGTAAAAGACCAGGTGTTGAGAGCGGCTGTGGCGCATCTCTGGTTCGTTACGATTCATCCCTTTGCGGATGGAAACGGACGTATCGCGCGAGCGATTGCCGATCTGGCTTTGGCGCGTTCTGAAAATAGCTCGCAGCGCTTTTACAGTATGTCGGCCCAGATTCGGCAGGAGCGCGCAACTTATTACGACATTCTTGAGGCGACACAGAGCGGGACGTTGGACATAACGCCATGGATCGAGTGGTTTCTAGGATGTCTGGGTCGAGCGATTGACGGGGCGCGGACAACCTTGAGCGCAGTCCTAGCGAAGGCACGGTTTTGGGAGGTGGTTGCAGGTGGTCCCGTTGGCGTTCTCATTAACGAACGCCAGCGCTTAGTGCTGAACCTCCTGCTCGATGGCTTGGAAGGAAAGCTCACGACATCGAAATATGCCAAACTCACTAAGTGCTCGCAGGATACGGCGCTCCGGGATGTGCTCGCGCTGGTGGAGCGTGGAATTCTTGTGCGCAGCCCTGAGAGAGGGCGGAGCAGCAGCTATGTTCTTGCGGCGCACCCCGGCATGGATACAAGGTGAATCGAGTAAGCCGAGACGGTCAGTCTGCAGCTATCACTCCAGGGAGACCACGGTCACCGACTTCGGCTCCAGTTTCAGAGTCAGCTTGCCGCTCTGGACTTGCGCTGCAATGGGCTTCGGCAGGAGCGTATTCGGCGTGTCGAAGGTATTCACGCTGTCGACCCTGGCGGCAGTCAGCGTTGTCCCGCTCGCGGCTTTTGCCGTGATGCCTGTGAATTTGGCTTCAATCTCGACGGGCTCATTGGGATCAAGATTGGTGATCTCCAGCCAGAACTTGCCGTCCGCATCCTTCGCTGCAATGGCATCCACACGCGGCAACGCGACGTCCCCGTGAGTGTACCAACCGGCATTGAACGTTACCGGGATCAACGTCGCGTCGTGGAATGGCAGGTACATTTTGTAGACGTAGTAAGTCGGGGTCAGAACCATTTTCTCTTTGTCGGTCAAGATCAGGGCTTGGAGCACATTGATCATCTGCGCGATGTTTGCCCCGCGTACACGATCGCCATGGCGTGCAAAAATATTTAGGTTCAGTGCGGCCAGGATGGCGTCGCGCAGACTGTTTTGCTGCACCAGGAAGCCGGGATTGCTGCCTGGTAACGGCGCATACCAGCCGCCCCATTCATCGACGAAGAGCGCAACTTTCTTGTCGGGATCGTACTTGTCCATGATGGCGGAGTGTTTGGCAATCAGAGCATCCATGTCGAGGGTGGACTTGAGAATCTGCGCGTACTCGGTTTCTCCAAACCCAACCGACGCATACGAAGGCGGCCAACCGTGCCCAACCGTGTAGGAGTGCAGGGAGAGACCCTGGATGTCCCAGCTCCATGTGTGTTGCTGGTAGGCCTTCATGATGGCTTCCGTCCAGTCGGTCCAACGGGGTTCCGCGCCACCCGGGCCGACGGCGATCTTCAACATTTGCTGTTTGTCCTGCTGTGCGGGATGAAAGTTGCGGACGAAGCGACTGTAGATCTTCATTTGACTGAGGTAGTAGTCTGGCGTCATGTTGCCGCCGCAGTCCCAGCTTTCGTTGCCGAGGCCCAGCATGGCTACCTTGTAAGGAGCAAGATGGCCGTTGGCGGCACGCTCCTTCGCCAGCGTCGTTGGCTGCGCTGTCGTTAAGTATTCCAGCCATTCTGACGCTTCCCGCGGAGTCCCCGAACCGACATTGACGGAGACGTAGGCGTCAGCACCGATCTGGTCGAGGAAGTCCATAAATTCGTGCGTTCCAAAGTTGTTCGATTCCGTCACGCCACCCCAGTTTGGATTGAGAGTGACGGCGCGCTTATCGGCGGGGCCAATCCCGTTGCGCCAGTGGTATTCATCCGCGAAACAGCCGCCGGGCCAGCGCACATTGGGTACCTTGATTGCTTTCAGTGCGGCAACGACATCGTTGCGAATGCCGCGGGTATTCGAGATTTTGGAATCTGGGCCCACCCAGATGCCGTCATAGATGCCGTGGCCAAGATGCTCGGCGAACTGACCGAAAATATTGCGGTCGATTTTCGCGCCAGTCCTGGATGTGTCCACCGACAATTCGACCTTCTGCGCGAAGCCGAAAGGCACAGTGAGGGCAGATGCCAGTAACGCAATCACCAGGACCACGGGACGCTGGATGCGTGATGCGGTTCGAATCGCCAAAAATGATGGGCGGGAGTGATCGTGGAGCGCAGCTGCTAGCGTTGCATCATCGTATGGGGTCGACATCGAGGTTCGTTCCTTTGTGGCAATCGCCTGATATTTTTCGATTCGCGGTAGCGGCATCTTACTCCAGGTCGGGGAGGTGGGAAAGACTAGCGATGCCGGTGCCTTCCGACAATCTTCAAAATGGATAAGGTCGGAAGATTGAAGTCGCTCCAAAACCAGCAACCGGTCATCTATTTTCTGCTGGCAGCGGCGGCTTTGGGGCGGACTTCGAAGCGGACTCCTTCCGCTTGTTGCAGATAGGCAACGATTGCAAACAGGTTGCTGGCGGTCGGGTTTCCGTTAGGGCCGAACATTTGGTGCAGAGTCTTGACGTGGAGCTTGGTGTGCTCGGCCAAATGCGGGAATCCGACGGTGGCATTGATGTAGTCGCGCAAGAGCTCCTTGCCGAGAGCCACTTCGCCGCAGAGAAGACCCTCGATGGCTTCCGTGAGGAGTCCTTTGCGGAAGGCCTGATCGTTTTGCACGCGTGCCCGAACGGTTTCCCGGAAATCCCTTGTTAGGGCCATATCTATTCCTCTTCCTCTTCTTTTTCGTTCCTCAGTTTCTTTCTGCTCTTGTGATCTTGCCAACGTTCTATCGCGTTTCGAATGTCCTTCTCCTGGCGGTGCTTGGTCCCTCCTGCCAGCAGGAGGACTAGGCTTTCGGCGTCTTTGCCGAAATAGACACGATAACCGGGTCCGAAGTTGATCTTGCATTCAAGAACACCTGAACCCACGCTTTTGACATTCGAGACGTTACCAAGTCCGATACGGTAGAGCGCAGTCGTCACTTTTCGTGCGGCCTCTGCATTGAGATTCTTGTGCCACTCGGAAAAGGGACTATGGCCGTCGCGGCTTTGATATTCGCGAATGGCAAGCATATATTTATATGGTAACATAAACACTACCATACGGGAAACAAGTAAAGAGCGGCTTCCGAACTGACAAAATTCTTAGAGAGTGGCTGGGGGCTCGTTCGCGGCGAGGTCAATTTCTTGCGGATAAGAGTAGTCCGCGCTGCATGCGCTTGGACGCTTTCTTTACATCTTTTCGCGAGGCCCTTACACTACTTGTTCCCGACTTCAGTAGGGGAAAGTTCTGGGTGGACGGGAATCTCGCTGGTTTGGACCGATAATTGAATTGGGTGTTGAACCAAGGAATCCAGGATCGTCGTTTTTCAAGATCATCGTTATTCAACATCGTAGCTTTTAAAGACCGTTGAATCAAAAGTTTGAGTAAGGTATCTAATTCCTGCAACAAGAATGAGGGGAACACATGGCAGCCGTTGACGATAAGGTAAAGCAGATTATTGTGGAGCAGCTGGGTGTGGACGAAGGCGAAGTGACGCCGACCGCATCGTTTGTGGACGATTTGGGCGCGGATTCGTTGGACACCGTTGAGTTGGTGATGGCGTTCGAAGAGTCTTTTGACATCGAGATTCCGGATGAAGACGCGGAAAAGATTCGCACCGTGGCGGACGCCGTGGACTACATTGGCAAGCACGCGAAGGCAGGGAAGTAGTCTTGTCGAGACGGGTCGTTGTTACAGGAATTGGCCTGATTTGCGGGGTGGGGAACACCTCGGACGTGGTGTGGCAGAACCTGCTGGCGGGGAAGAGTGGCGTGGCGAAGATCACGCACTTTGACGCTGCGCAGTTCTCGTGCCAGATTGCCGCTGAGGTCAAGGGCTTCGATCCGTTGAACTTTATTGAGAAGAAGGAAATTAAGAAAATGGGACGCTTCATCCATCTGGCGATCGCCGCGGCGGATGAGGCGATGAAGATGTCTGGCCTGCAGGTCACGCCCGAAATAAGCGAACGTGTCGGCGTGCACATCGGGTCGGGTATTGGCGGGTTTGATGTGATCGAACGCGAGCATGCGGCTTTGCTCGCGGGCGGGCCGCGAAAGATTTCTCCTTTCTTTATTCCGGCGTCGATTGTGAATTTGGCGGCGGGCCACGTGTCGATGCGGTTTCAGGCTAAGGGTCCGAATGAGGCGACCGCCACGGCCTGCACAACCAGTGCTCACTCCATTGGCGACGCTTACAAAATCATTCAGCGCGACGACGCGGATGCCATGATTGCGGGTGGCACTGAGGCGGCGATCACTCCCATGGGCGTGGGCGGATTTGCTGCTATGCGGGCGCTTTCGACACGGAACGACGATCCCGAGCGGGCGAGCCGTCCGTGGGACAAGGATCGCGACGGATTCGTTGTCGGCGAGGGCGCGGGGATTGTGGTTCTGGAAGAGTTGGAAATGGCGAAGCGTCGCGGGGCGAAGATCATGGCGGAGATTGTTGGCTATGGCATGAGCGGCGATGCGTACCACATTACGTCTCCGGCGCCGAATCACGAAGGCGGCTACCGCGTGATGATGAACACGATCAAAGACGCGAAGATTACTCCGGAACAAGTTGGCTACGTCAATGCACATGGGACTTCGACCGATATTGGCGACAGGCTGGAGACAATCGCGATCAAGCGTGCGTTCGGCGATCACGCTTACAAGTTGGCCGTAAGTTCGACGAAATCCATGACAGGACATCTGCTGGGCGGAGCAGGCGGTCTGGAAGCTGGGGTCACGGTGCTGGCGCTGCGCGATCAGATCCTGCCGCCGACGATCAATCTGGACAATCCTGACGAGGGTTGCGACCTGGATTATGTTCCGAAGCAGGCGCGCAAGACGCAGGGGCTGGAATACGCGCTTTCGAACTCCTTCGGATTTGGCGGGACGAACGGGTCGTTGCTGTTTCGACGCTGGACCGAATAACCTCCGCGCCGTCTTATACTTCCATCGAGATTGCTGGGAAAACCTGGCAATTCCCTTCAGTGCATGACCCTGGATTGATCTTTCGTACCTGTAAAGTGCGAACGGAATTCATTGCCAATCCCGCGGTCGCCGCCCACAATACAGACAGCGCACGATCTTCCCCCTGGACGGAGACAACTCTGAGCACGGCTTCCTATACCACATCACCTTCGACCAC
>Ga0209068_10000217_pt1 | contig 34536 bp, 38 predicted proteins | sample ColStrG_CSR_2012_FD_187200 | JGI IMG/M metagenome (GOLD analysis project Ga0209068, IMG submission 187200) | Freshwater sediment microbial communities in response to fracking from Pennsylvania, USA - Cold Stream Run_MetaG_CSR_2012 (SPAdes)... | ecosystem: Environmental > Aquatic > Freshwater >...
CCCCCGACCCCCGGGATGCCCCCGGAGCCTTGGGCACCGGCGACATCTCGGCGCGTCCCGGCACCAGGGGGAGCTCCGGCTGGATCCCCGGGGACCTGGGTCGGCGGTCGCTGGTCATGGGTCCATTGTGCCCGGAGGGTGTATTACCTAGCCCATGACCGATGGAACTGCGACAGTCCCGACGGGCCCGCGCTTCGGGATCACGATCCCTTTCGACGGGGTTTCCTTGGCGGATCACCGCAGGTGGTATGAGGAATTGGCCCGCCTCGGCTACACCGATGCGTGGTCGGCGGAGACCGATGGCTCGGACGGTTTCACCCCCTTGGCCCTGGCTGCGGCCTGGACGCCGTCCCTCCGGCTGGGGGTGGCCATCATCCCCGCCTACACGAGGGGACCGGCCCTCCTGGCCCAGAGTGTGGCCGCGCTGGCCGAGGCCGCCCCCGGACGGTTCAGCCTCGGGATCGGGACCTCGTCGGACGTGATCGTCAGCCGGTGGAACGGTTTCGAGTTCAACGAGCCCTACAAGCGGGTGCGCGACACAATCCGATTCCTGCGGTCGGCGCTCGCCGGCGAGAAGGTCGACCACGAATACGACACCTTCACCGTCCGGGGCTTCCGTCTCTCCAGGCCAGTAGAGCACCCGCCGCCGATCTTCCTCGCCGCCCTGCGTCCGGGGATGTTGAATCTGGCCGGTCGCGAGGCCGACGGTACCATTCTCAACTGGCTTTCGGCCGAGGACGTGGCCACGGTGACCCCCGAGCTCGGAGCAGACATCCCGGTTGCCGCCCGCATCTTCGTCTGCCCGTCGGAGGATGCCGACGCAGTCCGGGCCGTCGGCCGGCGCATGATCGCCGCCTATCTGAATGTGGGCGTGTACGCCGCGTTTCACCGCTGGTTGGGCCGGGGCCCGGTGCTCGAGCCCATGTGGAAGGCCTGGCAGGCGGGCGATCGCAAGGGGGCGCTGGCGGCCATCCCCGATGAGGTCGTCGACGCCTTGGTCGTCCACGGCTCGTATGACGAATGCCGGGCCCACGTGGGCCGCTACGTGGCCAACGGGGTCACAATTCCGGTGATGGCGGTGATCCCGCTCGGGGTTTCGCTCGACGAAGCCGTCGCCGGTCTGGCCCCGCCGTGGAACGCTGCCTGACGGCAACAGACGGTGCCTGGTCTCGCCGCGGTGCCCTGGCCTCGGTCACCGAGTGCCCGCCCGTCGAGGAGGCTGGGTCGGATCAGTCCGGGCGGTAGCGGGCCACGATCTCGGCGTCCATGTCACGGACCTGGTCGGCGAGGTCCTCGACGAACCGGTTGAGCTCGGCGGCCAGCCGGGGGTCGGACAGCGCCATGATCCTCACGGCCAGGAGGGCGGCATTGCGGGCTCCGTTGACGGCCACCGTGGCGACCGGAATGCCCTTGGGCATCTGGACCATGGCCAGCAGCGAGTCGAGCCCGCCCAGGTTGGCCAGGGCAATGGGCACACCGATCACCGGCAGGGGAGTTGCCGCGGCCACCACGCCGGCCAGATGGGCCGCCCCTCCGGCGGCGGCGATGATGACCTGGACGCCGGCTTCAGCTGCACGCCGGGCGAAGGCGATGGTGTCGTCCGGGGTCCGGTGGGCGGAGAGCACCCGCACCTCCACCGGGATCCCGAACGAGCGCAGTGTCTGCACGGCGTCGTCCATGATCGACGCGTCGGATGAGCTTCCCATCATGATGGCAACGGACATGACGGCATTCTGCCCGACTCTTGCCGCCGGGTCACATCCGGCATTGAGCCCGCCTACCGCGGCTCCCGAGGAGGGCCTGTACGGTGGGCCGGTCGTACCGTGCGACGACTGACCGACAGCCATCGACAGAGAGCCGCGGCCGGCGGCTCCGAAAGGGAGGCACCGTGCGCATCGGCGTGATGTTCGACACCGAGGTCCCATTTGACGAGATGGCCGCCCAGGTCGCCTCGCTGCACGATGCCGGTATCCAGACGGCTTGGTCCTCCCAGATCTTCGGCTACGACGCCCTCACCGCCATCGCCGCCATAGGACGCGAGGTGCCCGGCATCGACTTCGGCACCGCGGTGGTACCGACCTATCCACGCCATCCGGTGATGCTGGCCGGCCAGGCCCTCACCGTGCAGGCGGCGACCGACGGCCGGTTGACACTGGGCATCGGCCTGTCGCACCAGATCGTCATCGAGAACGTCTTCGGCCAGTCGTTCGAGAAGCCCGCCCGGCACATGCGGGAGTACCTGTCGATCCTCATGCCGCTGCTCGAGGGCGAGCAGGTCACCTTCGCCGGCGAGACCCTCCGAGCGTCCACCTTCGGACCCCTGCAGATTGCCGCGCCCGCGCCCCCGGTGCTGGTCGCCGCCCTGGGCGACACCATGCTCAAGATCGCCGGTCGGCTGGCGTCGGGGACCGTCACCTGGATGACCGGCCCGGCCACCATCGAATCGCACATCATCCCGGCCATTCGGGCTGCGGCCGCCGATGCCGGCCGGCCCGAGCCCCGGATCGGGGTGGGGCTCCCGGTCTGCGTGACCGACGATGCCGACGCGGCCAGGGCGAAGGCTTCCGAGGTCTTCGCCATCTATGGCCAATTGCCGTCCTATCGGGCCATGCTGGACCGCGAGGGGGCTGGGGGTCCGGCTGACGTGGCCATTGTCGGAAGCGAGACGGAGGTGAAGGACCAGGTCCGCCGCCTGGCCGACGTCGGAGCCACCGATTTCTGCGGGGCGCCCTTCGGCTCGCGAGAGCAGATCAAGGCCTCGGTCGGCGTGCTGGCCTCCCTCGTCTAGCACTTTCGGCGTGGCTCGAGGCCGCGCGTCAGGCTGGCCCGATCCCCGAACCATCCCTTCGGGCTGCTCGGGCATAGCGCTCGAAACCGGCGCCTTGCGACATGATGGGCCATGGCGCAACCGGTGATTGCCGATGACTCCGGAGAAGCTTCGCCATCCGCCGGGACGGGTGCCAGTGCCTGGAGTCGGCGACGGGTACTCCGCTACGGACTCGGTGGCGCGGCGGTGGTCGTGGTCGCCGGTGGGACGGGCCTGGAACTGATCTCGCACGGCGTCCTTCCTGGCAAGCAGTCGTTAGACCAGCTGGAAGGCAACTGCTCGGTGACCGGATCGCCGCGCTCCTTCTCGGCCCTCGGTCCGACCCTGGCGGGCTCGTTCTTCTCCGGGGCCCGCAGGCGCACGGTCGGGTACACCATTGCCTATCCACCGGGCCACGGACCTGGGTCAGCACTACCGCTCGTGGTCATGTTGCACGGGTTCGGCAGCGACCACACCAACGCCTTGGCGGAGATGACGGCTGCTCAAGCCGTGGCGCTCAACGTCGACGGGCATCCCCTCGCACCATTTGCCCTCGTGACTGTGGACGGTGGCGGCGGGTACTGGAATCCGCACCCCGGCGACGATCCCATGGCGATGGTCATCGACGAGTTGATACCCCTGTGCCAGCGACACCAACTCGGTGTGTCACCACAGAGGATCGGCACCATGGGCATCTCGATGGGTGGCTACGGCGCTCTTCTCCTGGCCGAGAAGAACCCGCATCTGATCGATGCCGTGGCAGCGATCAGTCCAGCCATCTGGACCAGCTACTCCGAGGCCCAAGGCGCCAACGCCGGCGCTTTTGCCTCGGCTGAGTCGTTCCGCGCCAACGACGCCATCGCCCACGCCCGCCTGCTGAAGGACAAGCCGGTCAGGGTGGCATCGGGTAACGACGATCCCTTTCATCCAGGCGTCGAGGCCCTGGCCAACGCCCTCCCACCGGGTGCTGTCGTCGAGTTCGCCAGGGGCTGCCACACCGACCCCTTCTTCGCGTCCCAGGAGCCACCTTCGTTGTCGTTTCTCGCCGAGCACCTCACCGGGTAGTCAGTTCCGACAGCCCAGAAGCGGCACCGGCTTCTTGTGGCGGTTTCTGATGCTCGGCTGACCGCACGGGACCGTCTGTCTTCGACTCCCCACACGGCCGGGAGGCTCAGGAGGGCGGCCCGGGGGCGGTCAGCGGGCGATGCGGGTGTGCTTGAACTCGTTGAGCTCCGGGTGCCCATCCATCAGCTCGAGGACGTGCTCGACGGTGGCACGGGCCAGACCGGCGTCTCCCTGCGGACGGCTCATCAGTCGCACGAAGACGGCGTTGTCGCCGGCGATGAAGGTGGGAACACCGAAGACCTGCATCTGGTCCACCACCGCTTCGTGCTCGTGGCGGGCCACTTTGGCGGGCCAGCCCGCCTCGACTTCTCCGAGTACGGCATCGGCATCCGCACCCGCCCGCGACAGGGCACCGGCCACCACGGAAGGGTCCCGGAGGTCACCGCCCTCGTCGTGCCTCACGGTGAAGAGCGAACGGTGGACGGCCCACAGGTGTTGGGGGTAGCGGTCCCGCACCACCACGCCGGCGGCGAGCGCCAACAGGTCCGGTTGCTGGAGCGGATCCTCCCAGGACGGGGTACCCCCCTCGGGGACATGGGACTGATTGAGGAAGAAGGGGACGAAGGTGACATCCCACGGGGCGCCGTCCTCCAGGGCGTCGAGAATGTGCTCGAGGCCGTTCCGGGCGAATGGACACCGATAGTCCCAGGTCACAGCAAAGGCAAGCGGCGGAGGCATGGCTGTGCAACCCCAGGTCTGGGCGATCCATTCCTCTCGCTGCCGCCCACGATGCCGGGCCACCGGCTGACGGCGGACGGAGCCGGCCGGCGCATTCGGTCCCGTTGTCCACCACTGGGACTGTCAGAGGAAGCGGCGCCCCACCAGCCCCAATGCCGCGCCGATGGCGGCTCCGCCCACCACGTCGGAGGCATGGTGGGCCCGGAGGTGGAGTCGGCTGAGCCCGACCAGGGAGGCCGAGGTGAACAACAGCACGTTGCCGGACCGGTCGTGGCGCTGGCTCATGACCGTCGCCGCGCAGAACGCCGCCAGCGTGTGCCCGCTGGGAAAGCTGCTCGTCGTCGGCTCGCGCACCGGGATTCCCCCCTCGGTCACCTGGAGCCCGGCCCGGTCGGGCCGTGAACGGCCCACGGCTGCCTTCAGCGCCCGGTTGACGATGCCCGACTCGACCCCGGCGATGGCCAGCGCCCGCACGGCCCGCGCCCGCTCCGGCCCGGTGTGCCGGGCCCGCCACGCCGTGGTCGCCGCCCACATCAGCCCGTGGTCGCCCAGTCCGGTGATCGCCTTGGCCAGCCCGTCGAGGGCCGGAGCTCCCCGCACCGGTTCGAACCAGCGGTCGATCCGTTCGTCCAGGGCCTCGACCACACCGGCGAACCCGCCCGGTCGCCCGGCCGGGGGGACGCTCCTCATTGGCCCCCCGGTCGGCGATTGACCCGGGCCCGCTCCGTGGTGGCCCGTCCCGTCGGGGGCGGTCCCGTCGTGGATCGAGGCCTGGTGGTCAGCGCGGCCCTCACCCGGCCCTGGGTCGGGGCGACTCCCGCCATCGGGATCGGCCCGGTCCGGGGTGGCGGCGGTCTCGGCCCCCGGTCGGGTCATGCAGCACCACCGGCTGTCGCGCCGAGCACCACCGAGGCCTGGTCGGGGTCCCCCCCGTAGGCCGGGCAGAACTCCCGGAATCGGCAGTAGTTGCACAAGGGTGAGGGACGGGGCCGGAAGTCCTCCTTGCGGCAGGCCTGCTCGATGGCCGACCAGATGGCTGCGGCCTTCACCCGCTGCCCGCGCACCGTCTGGTCGGAGGGCTCGGCGGTGATGACCATCGGCTCCTTCAGATGGAGCAGTTTGACCTGCGCCGGCTTCTGGCCGAGGACCTCGTGGCAGAGGAGGGCGTAGATGTGGACGCCGATGAGCTTCGACTGTTCGTAGGCTTGCGACGGCGCGCGTCCGGTCTTGTAGTCGATGACCACCAGTTCTCCGTCCGGGGTCCGATCGAGCCGGTCGATGATGCCTCGGAGCCGCATGGAGCCGACCCGCGCTTCGAGCATCAGCTCGATCCCGACCGGGTTGATCTCGTCGGGGTCCTCCAGGGCAAAGTAGTTCTGGACGAGCGCGGCGGATTCCGACCGGAAGCTGTCCGCATCGTCTGTCGTGAGGGCGAGGGCCAGATACTCCGGGTCGTCCTGCAGTTCCGACCAGGCCCGGTCGAGCTCGGCGGCGGCGGCGGCGGGGGAGCGCATCCCCTGGGGGTACCGCCAGAACAGGTCCTCGAGCACCCGGTGGACCAGGGTCCCCTTCACCGTCCACACGGTCGGCTCCTCGGGCAGGTGGTCGATGGAACTGAACCGGAAGGCCAGGGCGCAGTCGCGAAACGACGAGACCTTGGACGGGGACAGCGACCTTGGTGGTTCGAGGGGCACGAACCCCAGACTACGCAGGGGGTGTGTCGTCCACCGCGTCAAACGCCCGGGACACCGCCGCCGCCACCAGAGCCGGTCGTTGCAGGGGTCCGAAATGACCGATGCCGGGGAGGACCTCGACCATCGAGTGCCGGAGCTGCTCCGCATCGGCATCGAGGAACGGCAGCCCGAAGGCGTCGGTGTGCTCCCCGCAGCCCAGGGTCACATGGCAACCGATCTCGTGGAGGTGGCCGAAGGCACCGTGCGAAGCCCCCCCGGCGTAGACCGCCGCCTCGTCCTCCCGCTGGCACAGCAACCGGATGGACCGGCCGTCGCCGCCCTCGGCGGCCGGCACGGGTTCGAACCCGGCCTCGACGTAGCAGCGGAGCACCTCGGGGTCGAGGTCGACATACGGCGGTTTGGAGGCGAAGTTGAGGAACGCGTCCTCCGCCGACGGGAACGTGTCCCGCCGCCGCCGGGCTCCGTTCGAGAGGGGATTGTCCTCGGCCAGGGCCGCTCCGAACCTGCCGGCCGGCTCCGGGAACACGACGGGCTCGAAGCAGTAGAGGGAGGAGAATGTGCCGGGCGCCACCTCTTCCGCCAACAGCACGGAGGCCCCGCCGCACGAGTGCCCGAACGCCGCCGGTCGGCGGAGCCCGAGGTGGCCGACGACGGCCAGCACGTCGGTGGCGAATCCGGACCATTCGAAATTCCCGTCGACGGGCCGATCGGACCGGCCGTGTCCCCTGAGGTCGAGGCCCCAGCAGTGGTAGTGCTCACCGAGGGCCCGGGCGAGCGGGCTGAACACCTCGGCGCAGAACCCGGTGGCGTGGGCCAGGAGCAGGTCGGGTCCCCGGCCGCCGAAGTCGTAGACGGCGATACCGAGGCCGTCCGGGGTGGTGCACCGGTCCTGTTCGGGGCGGTGGTGGTCTTCGACCAGGCTCACGCTGGTGACGGTAGCCGAGAGATCGGCGCGGCGGTTCCCGGCAGGGTGGCACTCATCGCCGGTGGCGAGCGACTAGACATTGGTGGCTTATGGAGCATTTTCTTGCCACGTGGGGCTACCTCGCCGTCTTCGTCCTCAGTTTCATCTCTTCGATGGGCCTTCCGGTGGGTGCCGAGGTCGCCATCATCTACGGAGGGGTGCTGGCCAGCGGCCAGGTCACCGGCGTGCATCCCCTGAACCTGGTCCTGGTCATCGTGGTGGCCACCCTGGCCGAGGTGTTGGGATCGTTGGCCGGCTATCTCATCGGCTACTTCGGGGGCCGGCCCCTGGTGGACAAGGTCGGCAAGTACGTGCTGCTCACCCACCGGGACCTCGACCGGGCCGAGGCGTGGTTCGCCCGCCGGGGCGAGCCGGTGGTCCTGTTCGGACGGTTCATCCCCCTCCTCCGGTCCTTCGTGTCGTTCGCCGCCGGCCTGGGCGAGATGGCCATCGCCAAGTTCATCGTCTTCACGGTGATCGGGTGTGCCATCTGGTGCACCGCACTGGTGAGTCTGGGATACAGCCTGGGCAGCACCTACCACCATGTGCTCAAAGCCTTCAGCTACGCCGGCTACGTGGCGGCCGTCCTGGTGGTCATCGCCGTGGTCGTGCTCTTCCTCCACCGGTTCCGCCAGCTCCGCGAGGAGCGGCGCTGAGCCGTCGCTCCGCCTTCGGAGCGGCTCGTTAGGGTCGATGGGACCGGGACCTGATGCTGTGAGCCGGCCGCGCCGATCGCGCCGGCCGTCGGCCAAGCGCGCCGCCCTGGAGGCATCCGAGCACCTGGTGCGCTCGGCCACATGGAACGGTCTGCACGCCGGCGACCCGGTGGTCGTGTCCAGCCTGCACATGAGGGGAGCGGCGTGGGAGTTCCGGGCGCACATCGTCAACCGGCACAACGGCACGGAATCGGTCGAGGTGGTGGGCGGACGACCGGGCGACCGGAAGATCCGATCGTTCGGCCCGGAACGGATCTTCGCGGTCAGCGGGCGCAAGGGGACCGGAGCCAACCCGGGCCGGGCCATCGCCGGCCAGCTGTCCCTGGCCGAAGCGCCGCAGCTTCCTCTCGGCTGAGCTGTCGGCCCGGACCCGTCGAATCACCCGGCTTCCCCCGCCGGTAGGGTCGCGGCGATGGCGACCGTCACCTTCTTCCATGCCCATCCCGACGACGAGGCCATCGCCACCGGCGGCACGATGGCCGGCCTGGCCGATCAGGGCCATCGGGTGGTCCTGGTCACGGCCACCCGGGGGGAGCTCGGGGAGATCCCTGAGGGCCTTCTCGACCCGGGGGAAACGCTGACCGACCGGCGGACGGGCGAACTGACCGAGGCCTGCCGGATCCTGGGGGTGGCCAGGCAGACCTTTCTCAGCTACGTCGATTCCGGAATGGCCGGCGATGCCGCCAACGACCGGGCCGGCAGCTTTGCCGGTGCTGACGTGGGTGAGGCGGCCGCGGCGCTGGCCACCATCCTGGTCGAGGAGGGCTCGGACGTGCTGGTCGTCTATGACGAGCACGGCGGCTATGGCCATCCCGACCACGTGCAGGTGCACCGGGTGGGCATGGAGGCGGCCAACCGGGCGGACACGCCGGTGGTGTACATGGCGACGATGAACCGCGACTTCTTCCGCACCCTCGCTACCCTGGCCGAGCGCTCGGACTGGCAACCACCGGAGGGGACGACCGATGGGCTGGAGACGATGGGGGAACCGGCCAGCCGGCTGACGACGGAGGTGGACGTCACGGCTTGGATCGATGTCAAACGAGAGGCGATGCGGGCCCACGCCAGCCAGATCGGCGAGGCCAGTTTCTTCCTGGCCATGCCCGACGAAGTGTTCTCGACGGTCTGGGGGCAGGAGTGGTACATCCGGGTCCGGCCGGAGCCCGAGTCCTGGCCGGGGCAGCCGCTCGAGCGCGGGCTCATGGTCGGTGTCGCACCCGACGACGGGGACGCAACGCCGTTGGCCGGCAGAGGGGCGTAGAAGTGACCACCGACCATCGTGTGCTGCGGGTGCACGGCGGGCGATTGGTGGTCGCCGAGCGGCGCATCGACCTCGAGACCGAGCTCGATGCCGCCGCCGCCGAGGGATTCCAATTAGTGAACTCCTTCACCGTCGACGACAACGTCTACCTGGTTCTCCGGCGAGCCGGCTGAGCCGGACCAGGCCCTTGGGGCGATACACCCGATCGGTACGCTGGATCCGTGAAGGTGACGGAGATGATCAAAGAGCTGGAAAACGATGGTTGGCGACTTGCGCGCCACGTCGGCAACCATCGCCAGTACCGCCATCCATCGAAACCTGGCACCGTGACAGTATCGGGAAACATGGGATCGGATCTGGCCAAGGGAACGGTTGGTAGCATTGTGAGGCAAGCTCGACTTCCGCGGAGGCAGCGATGACCGAATACGCAGTCGTTATCGAAGATGCCGGTAATAACTTCTCGGCTTACGTCCCCGATCTCCCCGGATGCGTGGCAACCGGCTCATCTGTCGATGACGTGAAGGCCGCCATCGCCACCGCGGTCGCCTTCCATCTGAGATCGCTTCGTGAGCACGGTGAGCAGGTCCCCCTTCCGACCTCACAGGCGAGCACCGTTCAGGTTGCGTAGAGCGCATCGCCTGCTTTCCCGAGGGGTCGACCGGGCGGGTTTCAGAATTCGGTGAAGGACTGGATGGACACCACCCGGTCGCGGCCTGACTCCTTGGCTCGGTAGAGCGCCTGGTCAGCCCGCTCGATCAGCGAGGTGATGTCCTCGATACCGTCCCAGCTGGTGAGACCGGCGGACAGCGTGACGCCGAACTCGGAGGTGGCATCACGACCCCCCGCCCGGAGCTTGTCGAGGAGATGGTGGCCGCCGACGATATCGGTATCAGGCATGACCAGGAGGAATTCCTCTCCCCCATACCGCACGACAAGGTCCTGGCGCCGGATGTTGGAGACCATGAGGGCGGCGATGGCCCGGAGCACGGTGTCGCCGGCCACCGAGCCGTGCTGCTCGTTGTACTGCTTGAAGTGGTCGAGGTCGATCATGGCCACGCTCAGCGGCGACTCGGAGCGGATGGCGTGGTCCATCTCGATCTGTATGCGTTCATAGAGGATTCTCCGACCGGCCAGCCCGGTCAGGAGGTCTGTCCGGTCCTCGACCTCGAGGGCTGCGAGGCAGTTGGCCCGGTTGCCCGCCCGCAGAAATGCGGCCGCCAGGGCGTCGGCCGCCTCGATGGCCTGCTGATCGGCCTGATGGCCCGGGGTCCGCCGGACCACCATCAGCAATTCCCCTTCGGGGCAGCGCCCGATCGGAATGGCGCACAGGTTCGGGGTCAGGACGGTCGAATCGGAATCGAGGGCACGGGCCAGCTCTGGATGCTCGGTCAGGTCCGGTGCGCCGTCCTGTACGCCGGGCCACGCCGCCATGGTGACGAAACGCCCGGGATTGCCGTTGCAGGCCAACACCTCCACATGGTCGGCCGCCATGATGTCCGGCACCAAGGGGAGCCCGTGGTTGAACGCTCCCTGGAGCAGATCTCCTCCGGCACCATCGGTCTCGACCTCGTCCAGAGCGTCGTTCAGCGCCGCCACCGACCGGTGGAAGTCGATGCGCTCGCTCATGGCCATGACCGTCAGGGTGAGATAGGCGACGGATACCAGCACGCAGGCGAGCGCCCCGGCCGGATACCACCACGGGGTGCGGGGGTCGAGCACGATGACGACGACGATGAGCGGGATGGCCATCGAGTCGGCTATGAGCCCGGCGATGAGGCCCTGGCGTACGCCACGCTCGGTGGGCTGGGGGAAGTCGAGCTTCACCTTGGATTCATCGGCTCCGACGGTCCACTCCTTTACCGCTCCGGCCAGCCGATCCGTGCCCGGATCAGGCCCCGGGCGGATCCGACGGCCCTTGGGCATACTGGAGCGGTGACGACCTTCGCCGTCGAAGGCATCCGGCTGACCCGGGTGCCGTACTTCGACGTCACCCTCGACCCCGACATCATCGGCTTCACCGCCGCCCGGGCCGCCGGGGTCCCCTGGGGCGTGCCGGACTGGGCCACTCCTGAGGGACGGGTGCTCGTGGGCCAGGCCGTGTGGGTCATCGAGTCCGACGCCCGCACCGTGGTAGTCGACCCGTGCGGCGCGGCCGACGCCTTCCTCCGGTCGGGACCCGAGGCGATCGGCCACCAGACCGCCGTGGCCGACGCGCTGTCGACCGCCGGCTTTCCCGTGGGAACAGTGGACTCGGTCGTACTGAGCCACCTCGATGGAATCGGAATGGCCGCCGCCGTCGACCCGGACGGGGCGTGGAGGCCCTTCTTCCCCGGCGCGAGTGTGGTGATGAGCCACGACGAGGCGACCCATGTCGCCGCTCATCCGGAGACCGGGGGCTCAGCCGCCCTCCGCTGCCTCATCGATCAAGGGGTCGTCGAGGAGGTGGACCCACCCTGGGACGTGGCCCCGGGGGTGACGCTCGAGCTCACCGGTGGGCACTCACCGGGCCACTGCGCCGTGCGGGTGGGGGAGGGGGCGGTCTTCGTCGGCCACCTGGCCATCAATCCGCTCCAGGTCGGTGCCGGGGTCATCCGTGGCCAGCACCTGGACGACGAGGCCGCCCGTTCGGCGCTGGAGCGGGAGCTGGCATGGGCATCCGAACGGGGTGCCCTGGTGATCGGACCGCTGTGGCCGGCACCCGGGGCCGGCAGGGTCACCGGTCCGCCCTGGGTGGTCAGCGCGGCCTGAACGGCTCAGTCGTCCGCCGGCACCTCGAGGGCTTCTTTGCCGCTCAGCCAGGGACGGCCGGCCGCGGCCAGATCGGCCCATTTGTCGAGGCCGTTCCCGGTCTGTCCCAGTTCCGCCGGGGTGGGCCCGAATTGGGCGGCGAGCGGCAGCAGGGCTTCCGTGTCGAAGTGGTAGCACTCGGCGGCGTTCGAGCCGAGAATCTGCTGGGTCTCGTCCACAGGGATGTCGGAGAAGGCGTTCTTGAGCCACTCCCGGGTGTGCGGCCAGGTCCCCTCGGGATGCGGGAAGTCATTGCCCCACATGATGTTTCCGATGCCGATCTCGTAGCGCCGGGCCAGCTCGCGGCGCCGGGTGTTCGACGCGCCGATGAAACAATTCCGGTCGAAGTACCCGCTCGGCCGCATGGAGAGCGGCTCGGTCAGCTTCTTCCCGAGCTTCTTCGCCGCGTGCTCCCGGTCGTAGACGATGTCCGAGGTCCACAGGAGGTCGGGCGCCCAGAAAGCGCCGCACTCGGTGGTCACGAAGGTGAGATCGGGGAACCGCTCGAAGGTCCCGGACCACAGGAGGAACCACAGGGGCCGCGTGGACCACCACCGGACCTCGGCCACGTAGATGCCCACGTTGTCGCCGTACGACGCCCGGTCGGCGGCGCCCGAGTGGACGTGGACCGGCATCTGGAGGTCGGCGCACGCCGCCCAGACCGGGTCGTACCGGGAATCGTGGTACGGCTCGTACGGCTGCCACATGGAGGGGATCAGGATCCCGCCCCGGAGTCCGGACTCCCGGGCCCGGGTGATCTCGGCCACGGCGGCGGCGACGTCGAAGATGGGCACGATGGCCACACCGGCTCGACGGTGCGGGCTCTCACCGCACAGCTCGGCCAGCCAGCGGTTGTGGGCCCGGGCCCCGGCCATCAGGAGATCGACGGGCACCTCGGCCGTGGCCGCCAGGCCCGCCCCGAACGGTGCCGAGGCCCCGCCGGCCACCGCGTCGGCATCGGGGAAGATGACCTCGCCGACCACACCGTCGGCGTCGAGCTCCTGATCGCGGCGACGGGCGTCCCAGCCCCCGAGGAGGCCCTCAGCGTTGTCTTGCTCCCACTCCTCGGCGAACTCCTGGTTCCGCAGACCCTGCTCGGCCAGTTCGGACTCCATCGCCGCCCGTCCGGCCAGGTACTCGTCGAAGGTCTCCCGGTAGTCCGGGTCCAACCACTCGCGGTACTGCTGATTGGGCAGTCCGGCGTGGCAGTCGGCGGAGATCACCAGGTAGTTGTCCATGTGGGTGCCGTCCTCTCTCGGTGGGGTGGTCACCCTGGGACCTCCCGCAGGTACGTTGGATTGGAGCGCTCGAGCATCGAGTCCGCCCGCGCCTGGATCTGGACGTCGGTCGACGGGCTGGGCGCCAGGATCCAGAAGTTGCCGGCCCGCACCCCGGTCACGACCTGGTCGGCCACCTCGGCGGGCTCGGTGTAGTTGACCGCCACTCCGGCCGCCGCCATCTGGGCCTCGATGTCCTCGATGGTGGGGTAGGGGGTGCTCCTCGGCCGCTCCTTGGCCAGCCCCGGTGGCCGCACCCGCCAGGAGCTGAAGATCCCGGTGCGCAGCATGTTGGGACCCGGGAAGAGGACCGATGCGCCGATCCGCGAGCCGGCATCTTGGAGCTGGGCGTAGAGGCACTCGGTCAGGGTCACGACCGCCGCCTTGGTCACCGCGTACTGGGGCGTGCCCCGCAGGGGCGAGACGCCGCCGTTGCCCGAGGAGGTATTGACGACGTGGCCCTCGTCACCTCCCGCCACCATCGCCGGGACGAAGGCGTTGATGCCGTGGATGATGCCGTAGACGTTCACGTTGAAGGCCCAGCGCCAATCGTTCAGCTCGTGCTCCCAGAGCGCCCCCTCCGCCCCTGCGCCGATGCCGGCGTTGTTGCACAGGAGGTGGACGGCACCGTGCTGTTCGAGGACGGCGTCACGGAGACCCTCCACCGATCCGTAGTCGGCGACATCGCAGACCACCCCGGTCACGTCCATGCCCGATGATCGCAGTTCGCCCTCGGCGGCCTTCAGCGCGCCCGGTTCGACGTCGGCCAGGACGACCTTCATCCCTTCGCGGGCGAAGCGCTCTCCCATGGCCCGGCCGATGCCGCCGGCCCCGCCGGTGACCACGGCGACCCGACCGGCCAGCTCCTGCATCACTCTTTTCCGACCGGCGAGAGGTCGTCGTAGCGCTGATGGACGTAGGGGCGGATCCACTCGCTCGGCACGGTGCCATGGATCTCGCCCCGTTGGATGCTGCTTCGCTCGGCCAGGGTGATGCCGAGGAGCTGGCGCACGGGGAGATCGGACACCGGGTCGAACCGGGACTCGCGCAGGATCACCTCGCCGGCGACCTCCTCGATCTTCCGGGTCTGCTCGGTCCGGTGGCAGTAGACCAGGGCGGGGTCGCTGTCGAAGCCCTTGCCGTCGGGAGAGGGGAGGAATTTGAAGTAGAAGTCGGTGCGGGTCTCGGTGTCCGGAGGATCGAGCTCCCGGCCGACCCGGCCGTTGACGGCGACGATCTCGGTCCCCATCCGGGCGAAGGTGCCGGCCACCCGGTCTCCGTCGCGGCGGAGTTCCACCGCGCCGAGCTTCTTGGGCTCGCCGAAGGTCTCCCGCCCACCGATGACCGACTGCTCGGTGGTCATCGGCATGAGGAGGGCGTAGAAGCCGTCGGTTCCCTCGTGGCGGGCGCGTACCGAAAAGCTCCCGGCGCCGAACGTCGGGTAGCCGGCGATGTCGACGGTGGCCACGGTCACCTTGACCATCGGCTCGGCCCCCGGCTCGATGGGAGGGGGCAGGACGGCGGCGATGATCTCGGGGTCGGTGAGATAGGTGGCGACGAGGGTCGTGGCCCACACGTCAACCGAGGTCGCCTCGACCTCCCGGTTGCGCAGCTGCTCTTCGGATCGTGCTCCGTAGCCGACGTTGCTCATGGCGCTCCTTGTGACTGGTCGGGTGATGGGTGGACGCGGTCAGGTGGCGATTCCGGCGAAGGCCGGGCATTTTCCGGCCCCGGGGGGTATCTCCTCTGCCTTCAGCGGTTGGGCGATCTCCTCGTGGGTCGGGCCCACCCGGGCGGCGACATCGGCCAGGCTGTCGATGTCGAAGCCGAAGAGGCGGGCCGCATTTCCCCCCAGCATCTGCTGGACCTCGCCCGGATCGATGTCGGCGAAGGAGAGGCGGAGGGCCTCCGTGCTGAAGGGGTAGCTCGATTCACGGTGGGGGTAGTCGCTGCCCCACATGATCTTGTCCACGCCGACCGAATCTCGCATGGCTGCCTCGGCCGGGCGCATGAAGCTCGAGCCGACATGGCACTGCCTGGCCCAGTACTCGCTCGGCCGCATCGAGAGGCCGGACACGACCGCCTCCCCCCACTCACGCTCCTGGGAGCCGGTCGCCGTGCCCATCCGGGTGTAGAAGAAGTCGAGCGTGCCCAGGGTCTCGGGGATCCAGGCCGTGCCCTGTTCGGTGAGGACGAATTGGAGTTCGGGGTGCCGCTCGAGCACCCCGGCGAAGATCAGGTGCCAGAGGGAACGGTGGGCCCACCAGGTGACCTCGAGCATGAACATGACCTTTTCGATGTCCTGGTCGCCCAGGGGCGGCACGGCACTGCCACTGTGATGGTTGACAGGGAGGCCGGCGACCTCGCAGGCACGCCACAACGGGTCGTAGGCCCGCGAGTAGAGCGGTTCGAGGCCCGACCCGGGTGGGGCGCCGGGCAGGAGGACTCCGGCGGTCATGCCGGCCTCGGCCGCCCATTCGACTTCGGCGACCGCCTCGGCCACGTCGTGCAGCATGATCTGGACGATGCCCAACCGCCGCCCGGGGACCAGCGCGCAGAAGTCGGCCAGCCACCGGTTGTGGGCCCGCAGCCCGGCCCAGCGAAGTCGGAGGTCCCCCTCGCTCGCCCCCGGGGTCTGCACCTTCAGCGAGGGCTCGGGATAGAAGGGGGGGATGGTGTTGGGGAAGATCACCTCGGCGGCGATCCCGTCCGCCTCGAGGTCGGCCAGACGGCGACCGGAGTCCCAGTTCTGGTTGGCATCCTCTCCCATGAGGTCGTCGAAGGGGATCCGGTAGGTCGCTGCCCAGTCGTCGAATTGGGGATGCAGCTTGCTCGGGAGGTAGTCGCGGTAGCTCACGAGGTCGCCTCCCGCGTGACAGTCGGCGGAGATGATCGTGTAGTGCCCGTCGTCCGGGGTGGCTCTCGCTGAAATGGGTCTCGCCTCCTCCTCGTCGCACGCTGGGGCGCACTTTCCGCAGCCCGTGTCCCGGAGCCGGAGCCGGAGCCGGAGCCGGATCCCGGGGTGGTGGTGGACGCTCCTGTAACATCGTTACATGGCCACCCGGGGAGGTCAAGGAGCGAGGGGACACCAGTCGGGTGGCGGCCTCTCCCGGGGACAGGTCCTCGATGCGGCCATGCAGATCCTCGAGACCGAGGGGATCGATCGCCTCACGGTCCGGGGGTTGGCGGGGAAGCTGGGCGTCGCCGCCACCGCCATCTATTGGCACGTGGGCGACAAGCAGGCGTTGCTCGACGGCCTCGCCGAACGGGTCATCGCTCAGCTGGGGGACGTGGGGGTCAGGGGTCGGGACCCGGTGGCCCGGATCAGCTCGGTGGCCCGCTCCCTACGCGCCACGCTCCTCCAACGCACCGAATTGGTGGCGCTGGTCCATCGCCAAGGCCGCACCGCCGCCCTCTTCCAGCCGGCTCGCCGGGTGCTGGTCCGCGAACTTACGGCGGCCGGTGTCGGCGGGGCCGACGCCGCGTTGGGGGTGCAGGCGGTGCTCAATCTGGTCGTCGGTTCGGTCCTGCTGGATCGCCAGGTCGAGCGCCAACCCACGCAGCGCCAGACTCCCGAGGAGCTCTGGTCGAGTGCCGATGTGGCCGACGCCCCCGCGTTGCTCGAGCACCTCTCACACCCGATCGACGAGGAGGAACTGTTCGACTACACGCTGGCCGTGGTGGTGAACGCCATCCTGCACCCGTGACGGCCTAGCGGTTGGACTTCAGGAGTGAGCGGAGCTCGGCCACCTCACGTTGCAGCTGTTCGAGGAGCTCGACGATGTGGGCGTTGCTGTGCCGCCCGGCCGCGGTCGGAGCCCCGGGTGGCCCGTCATCATCGGCGGCGGGCGCGTCATAGCCGGCCGCGGTCATGACTTCGCCGTAGGGGAGACCCAGCGAGCGGGCGAGGCCCGCCAGCACCCTGGGTGACGGAGTTCGCACCCGGTCGGCTTCGAGCTTGTGCACGTACCCCGGCGAGCAGCCGGCGCGTTCGGCCACCTCCTGGAGCGGGAGACGGTGGGCTGATCGGGCTTCGCCGAGCAGGGATCCGAGGGTTTTCTTCGACACCGGTCCTCCTCTGCATCTCTTCGATTCCATTTCGTCGATCCATCTCTTCGACGTCTACTATAGTATAGATACCGTCTACTATAGGAAAGACTACGCTGGAGCCTGGGGAGGCCATCATGGTCGGAGGGAAGTCCGGGAGATCGGCACCCACACCGACGGTCCGCACCATGGACCGGGGTGAATACGCCGAAGTCATCGCCGTGGCCGCCCGAGCGTTCTGGTGCGATCCGCTGGTGGATTACTTCAGCCGGGACTTGCTCCACGAATACCGGCTGCTTCCGGCGGTCTTCGGGGTCTACCTCCGGGACCTCGTGGGACCCGACGGCGAACTGTGGATCGGCGAGCACGGAGGCCGGCCGCGAGCTGTTGCCGGTTGGCTCTCCCCGGGCGGGTATCCCCGACCCGCGGTTCGAGAGGCCATCCGGACCGCCCGTTCGGTCGCCGTGCTGGCTCGAGGCCGACATGTCGGCAAGGCGCTCCGACTGTTCATGGAGGTCGACCGCCATCACCCTCGCCAACCCCATTGGTACCTCGCCCTGCTGGCCACCGACCCGGCGGTCCAGGGACGAGGCATCGGATCGGCCTTGCTCGCCCCCGTTCTCGAACGCTGTGACCGGGATGGCATCGTCGCCTACACGGAGACGCAGAAGGAGGCGAATGTCTCCTGGTACGCCAGAGCCGGCTTCGATGTGACCCGGGAGATCCGCTTGCCGGGTACTCCGACGTTGTGGTGTCTGTCGCGCCCGTCCGGTCGAGGGCTCTAGCCCGGCAACACGAAGTCGAGCGCCTCCCCGGCAACCTTCTCCCACTCCAGGGCGGACGTGGGACCCAGGCTGAGCCATTCCTTCATCGGTTTCCCCTTGTTGGCGTCGAACCGCACCCCGTCCCCGGAGTCCACCAGGGCGTCGACGCGCTCTTTCGGGAGCTTCACGACCAGGTGCCCGCGCACCAGCATGGCGAAGATCTTGCCCCGTACCCGCAGTGCGTTCCGGCCGAAGCCCCGATTGCCTGACGGAGGCGACACGTGGGGCATCGATACGAACCCCTCGACGAGATCTTCGAAGCGATCTTCGGGATTCATCGCCCATCCCCCGCGAGTCGCCCCTGCGACGACCCCGATCCGGTACCTCCGGTGGCGACGACCGGCGACCCGGCGGACCGCTCCCGAACCATGGCCGGATACCGGCGGGCATCGAAGGCGGCGACGAATTGCCGCACGGGCTTCGGTAGCTGGACGAGCAGGCGACCGGCCGGGCGGAGATCCGACGGTTGGACCAGGTGGATGAGCAGGGAGCAGTGCCCCACGGTCACCGAGTGGATCCGGGCCTCCGATCCCAGGAGCGCGGTCAGGTAGAGGGCAACGGGACAGGATCGATTGCTCTGCGGCACTCCGCGGACGCCGGCCTCTTGCAGCGATGCGGCCACTTGGTCGGGGTTCTTGCCCAGTCCGACGAGGAGGTCCGTGGACTGCCTCTTGAGTTGTCGAAGGTGGCTCATCGGGTCTCCTCGCAGTGTCGCCTCATCGTAACGCTCCCGGTGGATCGCCGGTCGCCCCGTGTCGGCGGACCGTGCCCGGCCCAGGGGTGTGGATCCTCCCGGCCCATCGGTGGTTCACTGAGGGAGTCCCGGCCGGGTCGGTCCGGTCGCCAGGGGAGGCAAACCATGACTGAGCATGGAAGCGACGTCGACCGGAGCGCGGAGTGGGAGGGTCTGAAGGCCCGATACCTCCGACCTCTGGGTGATCGGCCCGCGTCGTCGGCCAGGGGGCTCCATCACTTTGCCCTGCTCTCGAGCGATGTCGAACGGACCATCGCCTTCTATCAGGACCTCCTCGAGTTTCCGCTCGCCGAGCTGTTCGAGAACCGGGACTATCGGGGGTCCACCCATTTCTTCTTCGATGTCGGCCACGGCAACTACCTGGCCTATTTCGACTTCCCCGGACTCGAGCTCGGCGACTATCGGGAAGTGCTCGGTGGACTCCACCACATTGCCATCTCGGTCACGCCTGACCAGTGGGAGCGCCTGGTGGCCAAGCTCAACGCGGCCGGGATCGAGCCCTTCATCGTGAGCGGCACCTCGGCCTACTTCCCGGGACCTGACGGGGAACGACTGGAGCTGCTCTCGTATCCGCTCAACGACATGTACGGCACCATCGTCGGCTGAGCCTTCGACTCCTCACCGCCCCGTTCCCGGCCTTGTCGCCCGGCGGCTACGGACTCAGGACGCCGATGTCGGTGAGGGCCTGTCGAGCTTCGCCGACGCCGCGGACCTGCTCGGAAGAGAACCCCGATGACCGTGCCGCCTCCGTGTTCACCAAGTTGTCGTCGAGGAACAACACCTGCTCGGGGCCGGCCGGCAGGCGGTCGGACACCTCTTCGAACAACTCCGCATCAGGCTTCACCAGGCCCAGCTCGAACGACAGGAAGCGGAAGTCGAATGCGTCGAGAATGGGCCACCGGGCGAACTGGTGCTTCCAGTGCAGGACATTGGTATTGCTCAAACACCCGATCGGGACGATGCTCCGAACCTCGGCCACCAGCTCCCAGGCTCCCGGGATGGGACCACGTGGCCAGTTCCGGAACATCTCGAGAAACCTGCGGGGGGAGACAGCCAGTCCCCAGTCGGAGACCACGCCGCTGGCGAACTCGTCCGCCGAACATTGTCCGCGCTCGAAAGACCGCACCCACGGGCAGGTGAGCCACCGCCGCCACACCTCGTCATCACTGCCGATACCGGCCAGATCCCGCATGACGGAGACGCCGCCGAGCTCGATGAGCACCCCGCCCAGATCGAAGAGCACGATGTCAACGGCGTCGGCTGCCATCTGGGGCAGTGTAGGCCGGAGGAACGACGACCCGGCGTCCCGACGACCCGGTCCGACGGGGGCAGGGTGGGCCGAGCACGAGCAATGGCTATCGGCGGTCTGGTCGAGCCCCGCACCCGGCGGCCATGACCGTGTGCTCGATGAGCATGGCGATGGTCATGGGCCCCACGCCTCCCGGGACCGGGGTGATCAGGCCGGCGGTGGCGACGGCCTCGTCGAAGGCCACATCACCGACGTTGGCCGCGTTGTACCCGGCGTCGATGACGACGGAGCCGGGTTTGATCCAGCGGCCCCGCACGAAGTTGGGCTTTCCGACCGCGGCCACGACGATGTCGGCCGTCCCGACGATTCCTGCAAGGTCGCGGGTGTGCGAGTGGCAGTAGGTGACGGTGGCGTCCCGGCTCAGGAGGAGCATTCCCACCGGCTTGCCGAGTATCGGGCTCCGGCCGATGACCACAGCGTGCCTGCCGGCAGGGTCGACACCGTATTCATCGAGGAGCCGGATGATTCCGACCGGCGTGCACGAGGGAAAGCCAGGAAGATCGAAGGCCATGGCCGCGAACGAGTGCATGGTGACCCCGTCGACGTCCTTGGCGGGTGCGATGGCCTCGAAGACGGCACGCTCGTCCACCTGGGCGGGGACCGGGTGCTGCACGAGGATCCCGTCCACGGCCGGATCCCCCGACAGACTCTCGACGACGGCGACCACCTCGCCTGTGGTGGCGCTCGACGGGAGCTCGGAGACCCGGGACTCGACGCCGGCCTCCCGGGCTCGGGCCTGCTTCATCCGTACGTAGGTCACCGAGGCGGGATCTCCACCGACCAGAACGGCGGCCATGCACGGTGCCCGACCTGCCCTGGTCGTGAATTCCGCCGCCCGGACGGCCGCATCGGCCAAGAGCCTCCGTGCGAGGGAGGCGCCGTCCATGAGGCGGGCACTGACTGCATCGGGCATGGCACTCCTCGGGTGGATGGATCGTGGGGTCAAGGTATTCCGTGGGCCGATCCCAGGTGAAGTCAGGGCCGGTCCGCGGCATTTCGGAATCAGCCGGCGAACACCCGTGCGCCCACCAACAGGGCCCGGGTGAAGCTGCTGATGTCGGCTTCGGCCAGCTCACGGGGACGGAACCAGCCCACCTCGATGGTCTCGTCGTGATCCGGAGCCGGTGTTCCCGACACGATGACCGCATCGAAGACCGTGGACACGTACGCGGTCTCGTCCCCGTTCGGATAGCGGATCCGGAATTGGGGACCGCCGAGCACGGCTCTGATACCTGACAGCCCGACCGTGACGCCCGCCTCTTCCTCCGATTCCCTCCGGGCAGCCTCCTCCGGCGACTCGTCCGGCTCCACCACTCCGCCGATCGTCGCCCACAGTCCGGTGTCCGCCAGCCGCACCATCAGGAGACGGCCGTCCGCTCTCTGAGGGAGGACGGCCACGGATGGGAGGAGAAGCAGCTGATGACCGATGAGGCCACGGAGCCGGGCTATGAACGGAGACACTCCCACTGCGTCAAGCTATCGTCGACCACGTGAGGGCCGGGTGCATTGCGGAGGCGGGCCACCCGGCGGCATCGGGCGCTCGATGACCGGTCCAGACAGCTGGGACCCGGCGCAGTACAACCGGTTCGCCGCTGAGCGCGAGCAGCCCTTCTGGGATCTCGCCCGGCTGTTGGAGCCGGTCGAGGCGCCGAGGATGGTCGACCTCGGCTGTGGCGACGGTCGCCTGACCGGCTCGCTGCACCGGGACCGGGGGGCATCCGAATCGCTCGGGGTGGACAGCTCTCCGGCCATGATCCTCGCCGCGGAGGTGGCAGCGACCGGCACCGTCCAGTTCGAGCTCGGCGACATCGGTGCTTGGGAACGGACGGGGGAGTACGACGTCGTCTTCGCCAACGCCTCCCTCCAGTGGGTGGCCGACCATCGTCGGGTCCTGGCCCGGTGGGCCGGAGCGCTGCGGGCCCACGGGCAGCTGGCGGTGCAGGTCCCGGCCAACGCCGATCACCCGGCCCACCTGCTTGCCGCCGAGCTCGGAGCCGAGATGCTCGATGAACCGCCACCCGACCCGGTGGCCCACAATGTCCTCACACCCGAGGAATACGCCGTCGTGCTGGACGAGCTCGGATTTGACAGGCAGCACGTCCGGTTGCAGGTCTATGCCCACCACCTCCCTTCGACCGCCGATGTCGTCGAGTGGGTGAAGGGGACCACGCTGACCCGTTTCAAGGAACCTCTCGGGAATGAGGGGTGGCAGGAGTTCGTCGATGTGTATCGGCGCCGCCTCCCGGCTGTCCTCGGAGACCGGTCGCCATTCTTCTACCCGTTCAAGCGCATACTCATGTGGGGGAGGCGGAGTTGACCCGACGCCCCGTGTCGGCTGCCGACGGGGTTGCCGACTACCGGGGCGCGAAGCCGATGGGACGCCCCGGAAGCTGGTGCAGCCGGGCGTCCGGACCGGCGACCTCGTCGGCCAGTCCGTAGAGGACCGCCTCTCGAGCCGAGAAGAAGCGGCCCCTGGCCGCGTCCTCGCGGACCCGGTCGACCGGTTGGCCGGTCGCCTCGGACAGGCGTGCGCAGAACACCTGCCAGCGGTCCAAGTGCATGGCGGCCAGCTGTTCGACGTGCCGGGCGTGGCCCTGTACCTCCACCGGCGGCTCGAACAGCCGGAGACGGGTGTGCGGAGATACCGAGCGGTGGCTTCCGACCGCCAGTACCACGACGGCCGGCCCCGCCACCTGGCCGATGCACGAGACCCGGACCGGGACACCCATGACATCGACGATGTCCACGATGGCCAGCGCGGCGGCGATGGTCCCGTCACCACTGTCGATCTGCAACCGCACCGGGTCATCCCCGGTGGCGTCGAGGGTCATCAGCGCCACGCCGAGGGTATTGGCCGCCTCGTCGTCGAGGTTGCCGGTCAGCGACACGATCCGTCGCTCGAACAGCTCCCTTTGCATCCAGGCCCGGGGGTCGGGCGGCTCGGGCCCACCGTCGACACCTCCGGGGAACCCGGCGGGCATGGTCACGGGGTGTCCTCCTCGAGTGTCCATTCCAGTCGCCATCCCAGGGCGGACGCGTAGCGGTCGACGGTCGAGATCAGGGCATCGGAGGTGCCGGTCTCCAGACGGGCGACCGCCGACTGGGAGGTGCCCATGCGGGCGGCCACCTGGGTCTGGGACAGACCGAGGGCGCGTCGGCGCTCGACCAGCTCGTCACTGAGGGCGCGTCGACGATCGCTCATCTCCCGAAATCCCGGAAACACCGGCTCGTGGTTCCGATCGCTCATCGCTTCCCTCCCCGTGCCCGCCCGGCGTTACCGACCACGGCGATCACCCACGGTTGCACCTTGTATCGCTGTATCGCTCAGGTGATATCTCAATAATAAGTTATCATGCCTGAGATCCCAGAGCGGACCTCCCGCCCGAAGGGAGTGGAGGTGTCCGATGTCCCTGCAACTATCCCTCATCCCCACCGTGCTCGAGGAGTCGAGCCGGGGCGAGCGGGCCTTCGACATCTTCTCCCTCCTGTTGCGCGAGCGGATCGTCTTCCTGGGACAAGAGGTCGACGACCAGATCGCCAATCTGATCATCTCCCAGATGCTCTACCTCGAGGCCCAGGACCCCGACAAGGACATTTCGCTCTACATCAACTCTCCGGGGGGTGCGGCCTACGCGGGTATGGCCATCTATGACGTGATCCAGCACGTCCGCCCCGAAGTCTCGACGATCTGCGTGGGCATGGGGATGTCGGCCGCGGCCATGGTGTTGTGCGGTGGATCTCCGGGCAAACGGCTGGCCCTGCCCAACGCGCGCATCATGATCCACCAGGGGAGTGCGGGGGCCAGGGGGGCGCCGAGCGACATGGAGATCCAGCTGCGCGAGGTGTTGGCCACGACCCGGCGGATGGCGGAGATCATCGCCCATCACAGCGGAAAGTCGGTGGCACAGGTCGCCGACGACATCGACCGCGACAACTTCATGACACCGGAGGAAGCCAAGGCCTACGGGCTCATCGATGACATCATCGCCCCGCGGCGAGGCCTGTCGTTGTCCATGCCCGAAGCCGCCACCGGGTAGCAGGGGGCGGGCGCGGGCGCCCGCAACCCGGCTGGCGGCGGGCCGGGAGCGGCAGGGGAGGATACGGTACTGACCACGCACGGTCCGGCCGGCGGGCCGACTCCAGTTCGGCCCCGGCCCGACAGTGGCGGGGGAGGAGACCGCAATGACCACCTTCGAGTGTCCCGGCACGGAAGTGGGCAGCGTTCCTCTTGATCGTCTCGGGTGCCCCCGACTTCCTCGCCTCGGGTTCCCCCATCGCCGTGGATGTTTCCGACGGGGGGGGCGGTGAGCAGGATGAGGCGCTGGAACCCGCTCAGGGGGTTGGCCCGATCGTGGGGCCACTTCGTCAGGCGACCACGCTCCACCCAGGTCCGCACGCTGGCCATCGTGGGAGCGGTCCTCATCGGGACGACAGCGTGGGTGGTGACCGCCCCGCCCAGCTCGACGACCCAGGCGGCACCGACCGGCGGTCTGTCGGCGCAGGGCACCACCGGCGCGTCACCGGTGCCGGTCAGCCAGGCCAGCACCTCGACCCGCGGGGTGACCGCCGACAGCATCAACGTCGCCTTCCCCATCGTCTCCCTGTCGTCCCTGGCCGGCCAGGAGGGGTTCGCCGCCGACCTCGAATTCGGTGAGCAGAGCAAGGCCATCCAGCTCTACGTCAAGGAGATCAACGACTCCGGCGGGATCAACGGGAGGAAGATCAACCCGATCATCACCACCTTCGACCCGCTCAGCCAGTCGGGCATCCGGGCGCTGTGCAAGACCTGGACCGAAGGGTCCCCGGCCGCCTTTGCGGTGGTCGACGGCCTCGGTGACTGGAGGGACGACAACCAGTTGTGCGTCACCCAGGAGGGCCATACCCCGTTCATCGGGCAGTGGTCGACGGTGTCCAACTGGACCACGCTGGGGTCGCCCTACCTGTGGTGGACCGGACCGGACCAGGCGGTCATCCTCCAGGCGGTGGTGGACTGGGGTCTCCGGGACGGACTGGTCGGCGGCGGCAAGAAGCTGGGGGTCGTGGTGGGGGACCGGGCCTCGGACCAGCTGGCCCTCAACGACTATCTTCTGCCCGACCTGAGGCGGGCCGGGGTCAGCCCGGAGGTCCAGACCATCGCCTCCGATCCCTCGGAGACCGCCACCACCGACTCCGAGGCACCGCTGGCCATCCAGCAGCTCCGCAGCGACGGCGTGACCTCGGTCATCCCCCTGGTCCAGTTCAATGTCTTCTATCCGTTGCTCCAGGCCGAGACCGCCCAGAACTACTTCCCACGGCTGCTGCTGAGCGACTACGAGTCGACCATCCAGGGGGCCCTCGGGCTGCTGCCCGTGCCCTACGCCAAGGCCCTCAACGGCCAGGAGGGCCTGACCACCATGACCCTGGGCGGGATCGACGACGACCGCCCCCAGAGCCGGGGCGGCTACGACCCGGCCCTGCGCAGCTGCTTCACCACCTGGCACAAGGCCTATCCACAGATACCCCCGGGCAACCAGTCCTTCTACATCGAGGAGCAGGGCCCGGTGGCCTCCTGGTGCCAGGCCGTCAGGCTCTTTGCCACCGCAGCCCGGGCTGCCGGCCCCGATCTCAACCGGCGGACCTTCGTCACCGCCATGTCCAAGATCACCGACTTCCCCGGTGCCTGGTCCCCGATCCTCACCTACGGCCCCAGCAAGCACTACGGCCCGACGGAGTACCAGATCGTCCGCCTGCACGTGAACACACCGCCCTCGACCCAGTGCAAGCTGCCCAAGAACCACATCCCGCAGGGCACCTGCTGGGTGAACGTCACACCCTTTGCCCCGCTGCCCAGCGGCTGACCGGTACCGGGAGGTCGAGCGCCATGACGGACGGATCACACCCATCCAGCGGGCCGGGAGCCCCGTGGTGGAGGGCCGCCGTCCTCTACCAGGTCTACGTCCGTTCCTTCGGCGATTCGAACGCCGACGGTGTCGGCGACCTGCCCGGGGTCATCGACCGCCTCGACTACCTGCAGTGGCTCGGGATCGACGGCATCTGGCTGAGCCCGATCACCGTCTCGCCCAATGCGGACTGGGGCTACGACGTGGCCGACTACCTGGCGATCGACCCGCAGCTGGGAACCTCGGACGACATCGACCGGCTGATCGCCGAAGCCGGTCGCCGGGACATCCGGGTCCTCGTCGACCTGGTCCCGAACCACACGAGCGAAGAGCACGCATGGTTCCTCGACGCCCGGTCGTCCACGACCTCCGCCCACCGGGACTGGTATGTCTGGGCCGATCCACGGCCCGACGGCTCGCCACCCAACAATTGGGTCTCGAGCTTCGGGGGCCCGGCGTGGACCCTCGATCCGGCCACCGGCCAATTCTACTTCCACAACCACCTGGACCAGCAGCCCGACCTCAACTGGTGGAGCGAGGAGGTCCGGCGGGCCTTCGACGAGATCATCGTGCACTGGCTCGACCGGGGTGTGGCGGGCTTCCGGATCGATGTGTGCAACGTCATCATCAAGGACGCCCTGCTCCGTGACAACCCGCCGGCCCGGGACACCGACCCGCTGGATGTCCAGCTCTTCGGGCAGCGACCCGTCTACAACGGCAATCGTCCCGAGGTGCACGAGGTCATCCGGAGGTGGCGGCGCCTGGCCGACGGCTACGGCCATCGGGTGCTGATCGGTGAGACACCCGTGCCGGAGATCGAGACCCTGGCCGAGTACTACGGGAACGGGACGGACGAGCTCGACCTGGCCTTCAACTTCCCGTTCATCAACGCCCCGTTGGAGTCGGACGCCCTGCGGGCCGTGGTCGAGTCCACCGAGCGGGCCCTGCCCCCCGGCGCCTGGCCGGTGTGGACGGGGTCGAACCACGATATGTCGCGGCTGGCCACCCGTTGGGCCGCGGGCGACGCGGACAAGGCCCGGGTCGCACTGTTCATGCTGCTGTGCCTCCGGGGGACCCCGGTCCTCTACCAGGGTGATGAGATCGGACTGGTCGACACTGCCGTGCCCCAGGACCAGCTTCGGGACCCGCTCGGGGTGGCCTACTGGCCGGCCTACGCCGGGCGCGACGCCATGCGGACCCCGATGCCCTGGCGCCATTCCCCCGGAGGAGGGTTCACCGACCCGGGGGTACCGCCGTGGCTGCCCTTCGGCGATCTGGCCCGGTACAACGTCGAAGACCAGCGGAGCGATCGCGACTCGATGCTGAGGCTGGCCCGGGACCTCATCGCCCTCCGTCGGGAGACGCCCGGTCTGCAGGTCGGCTCGTACCGGTCGCTGCCCGCTGCTCCCGGTGCCTGGGCGTGGAGCCGGGGCGACCGGGTCGTGGTGGCGGTCAACATGTCCGAGGGGGAATCGGTCGTCGACGGGGTGTCCGGAACCGTGCTGATGGGCTCGGACCGCCGCCGCGACGGCGAGGAGGTCGGAGGCCCGCTGCGCCTGTGCGGCTGGGAGGCGGTCGTGATCGAGCGGGATGGGTTCAGGGGGTCGAGCCAACCGCCGTGAGCCAGGCCAGCCCGCCGGCCAGGTGCCGGAGATAGTCGGGTGTCTCCCAGGCGTGGGGGAAGTGGCCCAGCGAGGTCGAGAACACCCGGCCCGACCCCTCGGTGAAGCACCAGGACAGCGGGTAGCCGAACGACGGCGCCGGGTCTCCTGCCGCCGCTGCGGGATCCAGCTCGTCCTCGCGGGCCCGGAGCAGTACCCGGGCGTCGGGGCGGAGGTCCCGGAACCGGTAGACCTCGTCGTGCCACGGCCAGGTCGGGCCGAGGTGGGCGACGGCTGGATGGGCGGGATCGACGACGTCCAACGTCATCCGCTGGGTCCAGGGGTGCCCGTCGAAGCGGGCGCCGACCAGCAACCCGTAGTCGTCCCACCCGTAGCACGAGTCGGTGGCCGAGTGGACGGCCAGCACCGAGGCGCTCCCGGCACGGGTCGCATCGAGCAGGGTGGCCCGCTGGTCCGTCGACCACGGCGTCTCCCCGATGGTGAACAGGGCCACGACGCTCGCCGCCTCCAGGTCGGCGGGGTCCAGGGCGCGCACGTCGGGCACGCGGCGGAAAGCCAGGCCGGCGGACTCGGCCAACTGGGCCATGGCCGCGGCTGACTGGTCGAGCACGCCGTGGACACCGGCCGGGCCGTGGCGGTACGGGGAGACCTGCGTGACGTACAACAGCGTCGGCGCGGCCATCGCGGGATGATACCGCCGGCGCGGGCCCCCTCGGAGGCCGAAAGTCATTTGACCATCGGCACCAGTTAGGGTCTCCGACGTGGGGGAGCGGCAGGACCAGGCGGCATCCGCATGGACGTTGAGCCGGCGGCAGTTGCTGGGTGGCGGTCTGATCGGGGCAGCCGGCGTGGCGGTGGGCTCCGCCCTTCCCGTTGGCCCCGGTCCGGCCGATCCTGTCGGCGCCGTCGAGGAGCATCCGGGTGACGGTCCCGGATCGCCGGCCGGCGGCCCGGGCCCGCCGGGCGCGCTGACCGTCGACGGTCTGGCCCACCCGATCGGCCTCGGACCGGATGACGTCTTCTTTGCCTGGCAGCTGAGCGATCTCCGACGGGGAGCGTCGCAGAGCGCGTACCGCATCGTCGTGTCGGGCCCGGTGACCGGGTCACATCTGCCGGCGACGCTCTGGGACAGTGGGCGGGTCGTCTCGGATCAACAGGCGTTCGTCGCCTACGGAGGACCGCCACTGGCGGCCGACTCCGCCTACCGCTGGACGGTGCAGACCTGGGACCGCGCCGGGGTGGCCGGACCGCAGTCGGCCCCGACCGCATTCGACACCGGTCTCGCGAACGGAGATTGGTGGGCCTCGTGGATCGGGCGGACGGCGCTGGCCGCCGACGGGACGGAAGAGCCCGACCAGTACACCTACGCCCGCACCGAGGCCACCCTCCGCCACGGCACCATCGCCCGGGCCCGGGCTTACGTCTCGGGCGACCAGCAGTACGAGCTGTATGTGAACGGTGTTCGCGCCGGCAAGGGCCAGGCCTACAGCTACCCCGACTCGATGTACTACGAGTCGCTCGACGTGACCGGGCTGGTCCGTTCCGGGGCGGCCAACGCGGTGGGAATCGTGTCGAACTGGCAGGGTCCCACCAAGGGACACCCGGCGGGCAGTCCGGGGATGATCGCGGAGATCACCGTCCACTACACCGACGGACACCTCCAACGGTTGATGACCGACGGGTCGTGGCGCGTGCAGAAGGGGGCGTGGTTCCCGGGCACCCAGCGCGACCTCGAGGGGGACCTGGTCGACTTCACGGAGAACATCGACGGTCCCAACCAGCCGGTCGGATGGCTGCTCCCCGGATTCGACGACCGGGGTTGGCTCCCCGCCGCCGTCCTCGGCCGGGCGCCCACCAGGCCATGGACCGCCATGGTGCCGGTGCGTACCCGCATCGTGGAAGAGCCGGTGGCCGCGGTGTCCCTGACCACGCTGTCCTCGGGCGCAGTGGTGGCCGACTTCGGAAAGGTGTATGCCGCCGCCCCGACCGTGGCCTTCCACCACGGGGTGACCGGCCGCCTGGTGACCATGCGGTCGGGCTACCTCCTCGACCAGCCGGTGGCCGGACAGCCGTTCTCCGGCGTGCCCGGCCAGGTGTCGACTCAACAGGGCACCCAGCACACCGACATGAGCTACAGCTACGTCCAACGGGGAGGGGCGGAGGTATTCCACCCCTTCGACTACCTGGGGTTCCGCTACTTCCAGATCGACAACCCCGGCGAAGCCCTCGTCCCCGGGGACGTGGTCGCCCTCACCCGGCACACGGCGATCCCGGAGGTGCCGGTGGCCACCTTCTCCTCGACGGAGCCGGTCATCGACGCCGAGTTCGAGCTGGGCCTCCACTCGGCCCTGTTCACCGCCCAGGAGCAGTTCATCGACACCCCGACGAGGGAGAAGGGCCCTTGGCTCTTCGACGGCTTCAACGAATCGTGCACGGCCATGGCGGCGCTGGGCGAGCAGAACCTGACCCGGAAATCGCTGCTGGAGTTCGGTCAGTCCCAGGGCCGGTACTGGCCCAACGGCGCCGTCAACAAGATCTATCCGACGGGACTGGGCGCGCTGGACATCAACGAGTCGACCGAGATCTATCCCGAATGGGTATGGCAGTACTGGATGCACACCGGGGACAGGACCCTCCTGGACGAGGCCTACGGGGTCCTGCGCCGGATCTCGGACTACATCCAACGCGCCGTCTCACCCCGTACGGGACTGGTCACGTCCCTGCCGGCGACCAACGTCTACTACAGCTTTCCGGTCGTCACCCGCTTGAACGTCCTCGGCGCCAACGCTTTCCGCCGGACCGCCGGCGTGGCCGAGGCGTTGAACCGTCCGGCCGGCGAAGTGGCGCTCCAACGCCGCCGGCAATCGGCGTTGACGGTCGCGGTGAACCGGCACCTGACCCGCTCCGACGGGACCTATGTCGATGGACAGATGGCCGACGGAACCCCCACCGGGGGGGCATCGCAGACGGCCAACGCCTGCGCGGCCTTCTATGAGGTCGTACCGGCCGCCCGCCTCGCCGGTGTGGCCCGCTATGTCAGCACCCTCGGGATGCAGTCCCCGGTCCAGACGGCTGCCGAGGTGTTGGGGACCTTGGCCCTGGCCGGTCTGCACGACGACCTCGTGGCCCGCCTCACGGATGCCACGTCGGATGGATGGGCCAACATCTTGGCCCGCGGCGCCACCTTCACCTGGGAAGTGTGGAACCCGTCCGACGTCGTCGGGGGCAGCATGTCCCACGGGTGGGGATCCAATGTCCTGGTCCAGATCCAAAGGTGGCTCCTCGGCGTCCGCCCCACCGGGCCGGGCTTCTCCACCTTCGCGGTGTCACCACCCACCGGCGGCCTGGCCGCCGCCCGCGGGTCGGTGCCCACGCCCCGCGGGGCGATCTCGGTCTCCTGGAGCCGGCCGTCCGCTTCGGACCCACCGTTCTCCCTGGAGGTGACCGTGCCCCCGAACAGCGCCGCCCAGGTACTGGTGCCCGGGCGCACGGAGCGGGCCATCACCGAGGGCGGGCGGGCGATCGATCGCGCCCCGGGGATTCGACTCGCCGGCCTGTCGGGTGGCGTCGCCCGGCTCGAACTGGGCGCCGGCACCTACCACATCGCCAGTTCGTCCGCCGAGACATGAAGGCGGGTGACCCCGCGCACCGTCGCGGTGGCCGGCTGACCGTGTGTCGCCGTGCGTGCGGGCTGGGGTTGGCCGTGGCCCTGCTCGCCGGATGCGGATCCGGGGCCCCCAGCTCCTCCGAGCCGGTGAGGGGCCCGGCGTCGCCACCGTTGACCGGCCGGGAGCTGGCCGGGGGGGGCCGGGCACGCCTGCATCGTCACCGGGCCAGTCGACCCGGGTGTTGACTGGTCGGGCCTCAGCAACCCGATCCTCTCGTACGGGTCGGGAGGGGTGAAGGACCAGGCGCTCATCTGGGCGTGGGGCCGCTGGCACATGCTCTTCAGCTACGTAACGGCCGACGCCTCGCGTCCCGATGGGGTCCTCTGGCAGATCGCCACCGCCACCAGCCCGGACCTGCGGCATTGGTCCGGCCCCCGTCCATGGCCGCGCCAGGGCGGCGTGCTCGGTGTGGCCTCGCCGGACATCGTGCGGGACCCGAGCGGTGGGTTCGTTGTCACCTACCAGTCCGACCCGGGGGCTTCCGACCCGGTGGGCACCCAGGCCCGGCTGTTCTACCGGACATCAGCGGACCTCGTCGTCTGGTCGGCACCGCACCCGCTGGCGTGGTCACTGGCCCCGATGCCACAGGACCGGATGATCGACGGCGCCCTGGTGTCGACCGGCCACCAACTGGTGTTGGGCTACAAGTTCTCCTCACCGAGCCAGCCCGATGTGTTCGAGATGGCCAGGTCGGTGACCGACCGGCCCCAGGGGCCCTGGCAACCACTGGGCCGTCCCGGCATCACGGTCGACGGCGGCACCATCGAGAACTTCGAGTTCCTGACCGCCGCAGGCTCATGGCGGCTCGTCGCCACCTCGGACAACCTCGATCAGCCCTGGCTCTTCACCCTGGTCGGCGACCCTCGAACCGCCCAGGGCTGGCTCCGATGGAGCGCCGGGTACCGGTTGGACGTACCGCCCGAACGGTTCAACAGCGGTCCCGGGCTCTCGAGCGTGGGCTACGAGCACGCCAACTCGGCCTTCCTCTGTGATGCCAGCTCGCTCCCGGGCCGCTTCTACTACCTGCTCTACGCGGGTAGCGACGAACTCACCCAGCTGGGCGGGTGGGGTCACGCAAGGATCGGTGTGGCCCGGAGCACCGACCTGGTCCACTGGCAGGTGCCGCCGGGTTGAAGCGGCGCTGCCGACGGCCCCGGCTCTGGCACCGGCCGCGCCCTACGACTGTCCTCGACAGGGCACCCCCCGCCCCCCCGGTGGGGAGACCGGGCGCTGGGTAGAGTGACACCCATGTCAGGTGGGTACCCCATGGCCGGACGGCAGGACTGAGCGCCGTGCAGGTCACCATCATCGGCGGGGGCAGCTACCAGTGGACGCCCGAGCTCCTTGCCGATCTGCTCAGCACGCCGTCGCTGGGCGGAGCCCACATCGTTCTCGAGGACATCGACCCGGCACCGCTCGAGAAGATGCAGGCACTGGGCCGGATGGTCGACGACGCCCTGGGGTCCAAGGCCACGTTCTCGACCACCACCGATCAGCGGAGGGCACTCGACGGCGCCGACTTCGTGATCGTCACCATCTCCACCGGGGGATTCGATTCGATGGCAGTCGACCTGGAGGTGCCGGCCCGTCACGGGATCCGCCAGTCCGTGGGCGACAGCGTCGGTCCCGGCGGCATCAGCCGGTCCCTCCGCAATGTGCCGGTCCTGGTCGGCGTGGCCCAGGACATGGAACAGGTCTGCCCGGACGCCTGGCTGCTCAACATCACCAATCCCATGACCTGCCTCACCCGGGCCATCTGCCGCCAGACCGCGGTCAAGGCCGTGGGCCTGTGCCACGAGGTCGGGAACTGGACCATGGACCTGGCCATCGCCCTGGGCAAGTCGCACGAGGCCGTCCAGCCGACGGTGGCCGGAGTCAACCACTTCCCGGTGGTCACCGAACTGGACGTCGACGGCCAGGACGGCTTCGCCATCCTGGCCGACATGGTGGATGAGGCCGGCGGACTGGGGGCGTTGGCGCCCGGCCCTGGGCGCCCCGAGGCCCAGGAGTTCACCCCGCTCGATTTCGTCCAGCGTCACGCGCTGAAGCTGACCCTGCTCGACCGGTGGGGGGCGCTGCCTGCCGCCGGCGACCGCCACGTGGCGGAGTTCGTGCCCTGGGTGCTCACCGAGGAGTCGGGGTGGGGTGCCGAGTTCAACATCGAATTGACCTCCATCGCCCAGCGTCAGGAGCACCAGACCGGCTACGTGGACGACGTCGACGCCTGGCTGGCCGGGACGAAGGCGTTGCAGACGTGGCCGTCGGGGGAGCTCCCGGCACTGGTCATCGACTCGCTGGTCACCGGGATCGCCCGCTGCCTCCCGATCAACATCCCCAACGCCGGCCAGGTGCCCGACGTCCCACCCGACGTGGTGGTCGAGTCGATGTGCGTGGTTGACGCAGACGGGGTCCGGGGCCGCGACGTCGCCCGGCTGCCCGTGCCCTATGCGGAGCTGGTCCGCCGCCATGTGGCCGTGGTCGAGATGACGGTGGCCGCCGCCCTCGAAGGCGATCGAAGGCTGGCCGGGGCCGCCTTCCTCCTCGACCCCCTGGCCGGGCGGGGCGGGCTCCAACAGACCGAGGCCATGGCGGCCGAGCTCCTGTCGGCCACTGCGTCGTGGCTGCCGCAATTCGACGGCTGACCCGGTCGCTACCGCCCGGGCCGGGAACACCCGACCAGCGATGAGGAGGACCCGCATGCAGCTCGGCTTCATCGGACTCGGGGCCATGGGCCTGCCCATGGCCCGCCACCTGCTCGAGGCCGGCCATCAGGTCACCGTGGCCTCGCGCAGCCCCGGCCCGGTTCAGCGCGCGGTGGCGCTCGGCGCCGTTAACGGAGGCTCTCCGGCGGGCGTGGCCGCCGCCAGCCAGATCGTCATCCTGTGCGTCCCCAGTTCGCCGCAGGTCACCGAAGTGGTTGCCGAGCTACTGCCGGAACTCAGGGACGGACACGTGGTGGTGGACTGCTCGACCATCGACCCGGAGGTGGCCCGAGCCGAGCACCAACGGGTGGCCGCGGCGGGCGCCGCCTTCCTCGACGCGCCCCTGTCGGGGGGAACGGCGGGGGCCGAAGCGGGAGCCCTGACGCTGATGGTGGGAGGGGAGGAGGCGACGTTGTCCCGGGC
>Ga0209068_10000218_pt1 | contig 34456 bp, 32 predicted proteins | sample ColStrG_CSR_2012_FD_187200 | JGI IMG/M metagenome (GOLD analysis project Ga0209068, IMG submission 187200) | Freshwater sediment microbial communities in response to fracking from Pennsylvania, USA - Cold Stream Run_MetaG_CSR_2012 (SPAdes)... | ecosystem: Environmental > Aquatic > Freshwater >...
GGGGGTGGGGAGGGCGGAGGCCACCGGCGCCCAGCGCCCCGAGGGACACTGGTGGCGATGCGTTGGAGGGAGAGTGACCTCCACCCTGAATCCCCGTGCCAGCGGGGGCGAACCACTGGCACCCCTAGCTATCGGTGGGCCATATGGCCTACTTGAGGGAATTCCCCCACAAAGCGTGGTGAGACAACCACACAATGGCTTGGGTGAACAGGGCTTCGCAGGTGGCCGGTTCGCCCCCACATCGTGGCGTAGGCGAAGCTTGACCCCATCATGGCCTTCAAGAATTCGTTGACTGGTTGGGGACTGGTCGCCGACGCGGGACTGCTGGGAGGTGATCCCCTCCCTTGGCTTGTCCTGGCGCTCGGCGGCGCGTTGGCCATCGGCACGGTGATGGCCCTCGTCCGCGCCCAGGGCGATCCCGACGCCGGAGAACTCGAGCGTCCGCCAATGGGCCGCAGCCTGCTCATGATCGGGGTTGGCTTGCTGGCTGCAGTCTGGGCGCTGGCCAGCCTCCACAAGGGGTAGCCACTACGCTCCGCGCTCGTGAGCACTCCGATACGGCCTGCTGAGGCGAGCCCCACTCCTCGTCAGATGCCGATGCTCTCCGCTCGAGACTTGGAGGTCCGCTTCGGCGGCGTCACCGCGGTGGATCAGATCTCGCTCGAGGTACCGACGGGAGGTCTGATCGGCCTGATCGGGCCGAATGGGGCCGGCAAAACGACCACCATCGACGCCCTGACCGGGTTCGTTGCTCACCGCGGAGTCATCGAGCTGGAGGGAGCGCCGCTGGACCAGTGCCCCGCTCACGAGCGGGCCCGGCGCGGCCTGGTGCGGACGTGGCAGTCACTCGAGCTGTTCGATGACCTCACGGTCCGCGAGAACTGCGAGGTGGCGGCCGTACCGCAACGACTGGCCTCGTTCGGACGCGACCTCTTCCTTCCCCGCCGGTCGGTGGACGCATCGGCGTCGGACGAGGCGATCGATCTGCTGAGTCTGGGCGATGTCGCCGACCGCCACCCCATCGAATTGTCGCTCGGCCGGCGCAAGCTGGTGGCGGTGGCTCGGGCCCTCGCCCAACGCCCACGCGTCCTGCTTCTGGACGAGCCCGCGGCCGGACTCGACAGCACCGAGAGCTTGGCCCTCGGGGAGCGATTGCGGTCGGTGGTCGACCACGGCGTGGCCATCTTGTTGGTCGACCACGACATGGGTCTCGTGCTCGGCGTCTGCGACCGGGTCTATGTGCTCGACTTCGGGCGAATGATCGCGGAGGGGACGCCCACGGAGATTCGCGCCGACCAGAGCGTGATCGACGCGTATCTCGGAGCGTCGGCGTGACCCGGCTCCTCGACGTCGTCGGGCTCCACGCCGGCTATGACGGCGTGCCGGCCGTGCGCGACCTCGATCTGTATGTCGACGCCGGGGAGGTCGTGGCGTTGCTGGGACCGAACGGTGCCGGTAAGACCACCACCCTGCTTACCGTGTCGGGGCTGTTGGCTCCGATCGCCGGCACGATCGACGTCCTTGGTGGCGGTCCTCCGTCGACCCGCCGGCCGCAGGAGGTTGCCCGCCGCGGCCTCGCCCACGTTCCGGAGCATCGGGCCCTCTTTGCCGACCTGACCACGCGGGAGAACCTTCGTCTTGGCCGTCGTCATCAGCGGGGAGACATTCAGCGGGTACTCGACTACTTCCCCGCCCTCGATCCCCTGCTCGACCGCAAGGCGGGGCTCCTCTCGGGAGGCGAGCAGCAGATGTTGGCCCTGGGCCGCGCCATCATCGGGGCGCCCCGACTGTTGCTGGTCGACGAGATGAGTCTGGGTCTCGCCCCCGTCGTGGTGGAGCGCCTGTTGCCGGTGATGCGCCGGGTGGCCGACGAGCAAGGAGCCGGGGTGCTGCTCGTCGAACAGCACGTCCAGCTGGCGCTGTCGGTGGCCGATCGGGCGTATGTGCTGAACCACGGCGAGCTGGTCTTGACCGGGTCGGCATCCGAGCTGGCGTCGCAGCGGGACGTCTTGGCGTCGAGCTATCTCGGTGCTGAGGCGTGGTAGCGGCTCCGTCCTGACCTGACAGGTTCGTCCCGGCGGGGGCCACACGGTGTGGGGACCGCGTCGGTGCAGGTCAGCGCGGATGCACCACCTGCATGGGGGCCGGTGCCAGGATCACGCCCCCGATCCGCCCCGTCCCTTCCGTGCCCGAGGAGTCATCCTGCGTTCTGTTCGACTCCGCCCATGGCAGAAGGAAGCCCTGGAGCGATTCGCGGCGGCAAACGGACCGGACTTCCTGGCGGTGGCCACGCCGGGTGCGGGTAAGACGACCTTCGCCTTGACCGCGGCGGTCCAGGACCTCGCGATCAATCCCCGGCGCCATGTGGTCGTGGTCGCGCCGACCCGCCACCTCACGTATCAGTGGGCCCAGGCCGCGGCCCGACTGGATCTCCATCTCGAACCTCGATGGTCGGCTCGTGACGGCCAGATCCCTGATGACATGCATGGCGTCGTGGTCACCTACCAGCAGGCGGCGATGCAGCCCCAACGTTTGAAGCCCCTTGCCCAGGACGCGTTCGTGATCCTCGATGAGTTGCACCACGCCGGTGACGATCGCGCCTGGGGCGAGGGGATCCGCCAGGCATTCGCCGGCGCCGCTCGACGCCTGGCGCTCTCGGGCACACCGTTTCGATCGGACACCGCGGCGATCCCCTTCGTGGCCTACGACGATTTCGGCGAGGCCCACCCCGATTACGAATACGGCTATGGCCAGGCGCTGGGTGACGGCTCCGTCGTGCGGCCCGTGTACTTCCCGCGGATTGACGGTCACATGGAATGGGTCGGGCCTGACGGCGTCGAGTGCGGGGCGGGCTTCGATGATCCGCTCGATGCCGCCCGCTCGGCGCAACGCCTGCGCACCGCCCTCTCCGTGGGCGGGGAGTGGTTGCCGGCGGTCTTGGACCAAGCCCATGCCCAGCTCCTGGCTATTCGCGCCACACAGCCCCACGCCGGGGGACTCATCATCGCCATGGACCACGAGCACGCACGCGGCATCGTCGAGCTCATGCGCCGAAGGCACGGTGTCACTCCGACGCTCGTCCTCAGTGACGACCCCACCGCTTCGGCTCGCATCGACCATTTCGCCGAGGGCTCCATGCCCTGGATCGTGGCGGTTCGCATGGTGTCGGAAGGGGTGGACATTCCCCGGCTTCGGGTCGGGGTGTTCGCCACCAACACCTCGACCGAACTGTTCTTCCGCCAGGCCACCGGTCGCCTCGTTCGCTGGACACGCGGTCTGCGCCATCAGAAGGCCTTTCTGTTCATCCCTGACGATCCGCGCCTGCGTGGTTTCGCCGCCCAGATTGCCGAGCAACGCCGTCACAGCCTCCGGCGCCGGGCGGACCACGATGGTCGCCACCCCCCGGACGACGGCGCTCTCGACTCGGTGCCGATCCCGGCGTCAGCGGAGGAGCAGTTGTCGTTGTTCGCGGCAATCTCGGCCGTTCCGGTCGGGGTACCGCACGTGCCCGAATGGGCCGAGGACGAGTTCGATCAGGAACTGAGTGCCGACGATGACCTCGAAGATCGGGGGCTGCTCATCGACCTTCGTCCTCCGCCCCGCCCCGGCGGCGGCGTGGCCACGCTGGCGGCGAACCCGCATCGCACCCGCCGGGAACACAAGGCGCATCTCCGAGGCGAGAACGCCGACCGGGCCCGTGACATCGTGCGTATGTCAGGGCTGTCGCACGCTCAGGTGAACGGTGAGCTGAACCGATTGTCGGGTCTCTCGCGCATCTCGGAGGCGACCGTCGTCGATCTCGAGGGTCGGCTCGGCCACGCCGATCGCTGGCTCAGCCGCCTGTAGTTGCACGTCGTGTTCGACCCCGAGGTGGTCGATGAACGAGAACCCGTTCTACGATTGAACTGATTCAGGCCGGGCCTTGCGGGCTCGACGGAGAGGGAATGATGGACGAGCTCACGACCTTCGCCGACCTACCCCACCCGGTGTTCGATGCCGACAACCATTACTACGAAGCGGTCGACGCCTTCACCCGTCACCTCGACCCGTCACTCGGCCGGCGGACCGTTCAGTGGTGTGAGATCGACGGTCGTCGCTACCACGTGTTGGGGGGACGCGTCAGTCACGCGGTGACCAACCCAACGTTCGATCCCATCGCCAAGCCCGGCGCCATGTACGACTATTTCCGGGGCAATGCCGGCGGGCGGAATCCCCTGGAGATGCTGCGGGAGCGCGAGCCCATCCGGGCCGAGTACCGCGAACCCGGCGCCCGTGCCGCGCGCCTCGATGCCCAAGGGCTCGTGGGGTGTTGGCTGTTCCCCACGCTGGGCATGATCTATGAAGAACCGCTGAAGGACGATCCCGAGGCGGTGTGCGCCGTCTTCCGGGCCTTCAACCGCTGGCTCGACGAGGACTGGGGCTTCAACTACGAGGACCGCATCTATGCCGGTCCCTATCTGTCGCTGGCCGACCCGGTCTGGGCGGTCGAAGAACTGACATGGGCGCTGGATCGAGGGGCGCGCACGATCGTGATGCGGCCAGCGGCGCCCACGACCGCTTTGGGTCGGCGTTCGCCCTTCGATCCGATGTTCGACGGCTTCTGGGATCTCGCCGACCAATCGGGAGTGACGGTGGTCCTCCACGCGGGAGACGGTGGTGTCTCGTCCAACGGGTTCGCCCACGACGGGTTCGCCGCCGACTTCAAGGGTGGCTGGAAGCCCTCGATCAAGTCGTTCGCCATCGAGCAGGCCATCAACGAATACCTGACCACGATGGTCTTCGACAACCACCTGGTGAAGTACCCCAATCTGAGGATCGCCTCGGTGGAGAACGGCGCCCAGTTCCTGCCTGACCTGTTCCGCAAGGTGCGCTCGACAGCCAACAAGGCTCCCGGGTACTTCCCCGAGGATCCCATCGAGATCTTCCGCGAGCACGTGTGGATCAATCCGTTCTGGGAGGACGATGTCTACGAGGTGCTCGAGTTGATGGGCCCGGAACGCGTGCTCTTCGGCTCGGATTGGCCCCACATCGAGGCGCTCCCCGAGCCGCTCGACTACCTCCGGGAACTCAAGGACGTCGAGCCCGATGATCGTCGGCGGATCCTCCTCGACAACGTCATGGAACTGACGGAGCGTCGGCCTCGGTAAGCGACTCGTCCACCGGCACCTGGTCGGGATCGGACTCGGGATCGTCGAGCGAGGCGTGCGCCCGTCGGCGGCGGCGGCGGCGGAGCAACCAGAACGCCCCACCGATCACGGCGAGCACCAGCGCAACGGCCGCTACGAGGATGATCACCAGGAACGAGGTGGTCTCCGACGCGGTGAAGTTGCGGGTGATGTCTCCCAGGGTGGCAAGACGGAGGTTCGACAGCGCCGCGGTGCTGGTGGAACTGGCGGCCACATCGGGTGTCGGACCCCCGAGCGCGGCCGACAACACGTGGGTGCCGGGTGCGATGTCGTAGAGGATCACGAACATGCCCGGGCGCCCCGCTCCTTCGGCCGGGATCGACGCCTGATAGCGGGCCCGGCCATCGACGAAGAGGGTGACCGTGTCCCCCGGACGACCGTGGGCAACGGCGTCGAAGGTGAGCCACAGCGAGTCGCCATCGGTGCCGAAGGTGAGGCTCCACGTGGTCGTTCCTGACCCAGCGAGCGTGATCCCGGGGTCGTTGTTGTCGGGGAGGAGCCCGTTGCCCACCACGGCGAGGGGGACGGCTCCCACTAGCAGTTGACTCGAGACGGCCGCGTCCGGGGGGCCTTCGACCTCGGTCAGCGGCGCCTGGTAGGCAGGTTGGTCGTAGTAGGCCCCGAGGCTGGCGTCATCGGCTCCGGTGAGCGGGGACCACTGATATCCGACGGGTGGGTTGGAGGCCGGAACCGAGTCCGCGTACCAGACGATGGCGTAGGTGTGCTTCTCGGATTCCCCCACATTGGGCGGGTGGACTCGGACGTCGACGATGTCGCTGAGGCCCGGATAGGGGCCATAGCGCTCGCCCACCGCCGAGATGTAATTGTCGACGAAGGTCTTACCCGGGCCCCGTCCGATGTTCAGGCGGGGCAGCTTGTACTGGAGGTCATTCTTGGCCCCACCGATGCGGGCCAGTTCCACCTCGGGGGAATCGAGCAAGGTCACCTGACGGGGTGGAACAGTCATGGCCAGTGACGCGGTCGTGACGATGTTGGCGCCGAAGCTGTGCCCGATGAGGTGCACCTCGCCCCCCGCCGCGATGAATCCCGGGGCGAGGGCCTCGTCGAGAGCGGCCGCCAGTCGATGGCCGTTGACCTCGGTGGCCATCTCGGGGTAGCGAGCGTTGGTCAGAGGTCCGCTCGTCGATGATTGGTCGATCCAGCTGAACATCAGCACCGTGGCGTGGGGATCAGCGCCCTGAAGGGCGGCGGCCAGGGTGTCGAAGTCGGTCATTGGACTTACGCCCTGGTCGTTCACGAATCCGGGGTTCCAGGCGGTGACGAGCGTGTTCGGACTGGCGGCCTGCAGCGTTTCGTAGGAGTCGCGGTAACCGGGTGACCAGCCGTGGCTCATCACGATGACGTGGCCCTTGCGGATCGCCCCGGCATTTACCGGGGCAAAGGCACGGTCGGTCCAGACGCCCAGTCGCTGCAGCACGGGGTAGGGACTGATGTTGCTCTGATCGCTGGCGGGCACCCCTGCGGGTGCAGGAGGTGCGCCCGTCGTCGCGCGTAGGGCCCCGACCGGCAGGGTCGATCCGACCAGCGCGAGAGTGAGAGTCACCGCTCCGACCGCCAGTTTGCTGAACCACCTCGGCATCGGTTGAGCATAGAACGAGAAACAATTGACATTAGTACTGACAGAACTTACGCTGGCCGGGTCTTGTTCGCCCCAAATCCAGGAGGACCAGCATGGCCGACTCCGGTCGCCGCGTTGCGCTCATCGCCGATGCTGGCTTCTACGTCGGTCCCGCGCTGGCCCGCTTGCTCGCGGCGCGTGACCATGATCTCGTGCTCGGTGATCCGAAGCCGGACTTAGTGGCGGAACTCGAGGCCGGCGGCACCGCGGTCGAGGTCGTCACCGGCGTGCGTGACCTCAGCCGTCCCGAGTCGGCTCCCGCGCTGATCGCGGCGGCGAGGGCCCGGTTCGGTCGCCTCGACGCCGCCGTGGCGTTCTCCGGATCGATCGTGACCGGCCGGTTCGTCAACTCCACCCTCGACGATCTGCGTTCGGTGATCAGCGGCTGTGTGGAGGGTCCGTACCACTTCCTCAAGGCGGCAGTGGAGCCGATGATTGAGCAGGGCGATGGCCAGATCCTCCTTATCACCAGTGCGTCGGCGGCCCGGCCGACACCGGGTGCCCCGCTGTACTCGGCGGCGCGCGCCGGCGGAACCATGCTCGCTCGCAACGTCGCCACTGAGGTGGCGCGCCACGGCGTGCAGGTCAACGCGGTCGGCACGAACTTCATGGACTTCCCCGAGTTCCTACGAGCCTCGGGTGCCAGTGACCCCGCCGTCCGGGCCAAGCTCGAGTCACAGGTGCCGCTGGGGCGCCTGGGAACGATGGAGGAGTTCGCGTCGTTCTGTGGACCGTTCATCGACGGATCCAGCCGTTTCACCACGGGCCAGTTCGTCGCCTATGCCGGCGGCTGGGCCTGAGCAGGAGATGACGCCATGACGGAACTCATTCTCGACTCGCTGCAACGCCGCATGGCGGCCATGCACTCGCTCTACTACCAGGCGGTCGACACCATGGGCCTCGAGCACGTGAACCACTACGAGCGCGAGCACGTCTTGCCCATCGCCTTCTCGCTGTTCCACTACACGAATCAGGAGGACGCCAACTTCCTGTTCATCACCGGCGTCGCGCCGATTTGGGGCGATGAATGGCAAGCCCAGGTGCAGATGGCGATCAACGACCACGGCAAGGAACGCACCGTGGCCGAGATGGAGCACCAGCGCATCGGAGACTTCGAGGCCTTCAAGCGCTACCAACGGACCGTGTTCGATCGAACCGAGGCCTACCTGGCCGAGATGGAGCCGTCGGACTTCACCCGCGTCATCATCAAACGGCCCTTCCCCCCGCAGGTCGCCAGCACTTACAGCGCCCGTGTCGCCGGTCCCGATGGGATCACGGTGCTCGACGGCTTCGAATGCTGGCTCTACCAGCATGGCCTTCGCCACATGGGCGAGATTGAGCTGGCTCGGGGCCTGGTAGGTCTCGGCGGTATGACGAGCTAGATCAGCGACTCCAGGTCCTTCCCGCCCGGTGATCGCGGACCATTCGGGCATTCACCTGCCGGAAATATCGCCGTGACAAAAGGGCCCTAGCTTCAAACGGATACCCCAGATGGGTCCGCGGACGCGGCCAACAAGGAGTCTCTGATGAGTGGAAGCACTGCCCGACTGCAAGCGATCGACGCGGTCAAACGCCATCAGGCTCCGGCTGAGATCTTCTCCACCGCGGACGCGCCCGGCGAGATCTTCGGCGAGAACGTCTTCACGAAAACCGTGATGCAGAAGCGGCTGCCGAAACTCGTCTACAAGTCACTGTTGGGCACCATCGACCATTCCAAGCCGCTGGATCCGGTCGTCGCGGACATCGTGGCCTCGGCCATGAAGGACTGGGCCATCGAGAAGGGGGCGACCCACTACGCGCACGTGTTCTACCCGCTTACCGGCCTCACCGCGGAGAAGCACGACAGCTTCCTCGAACCCGACGCCACGGGGGCATCCATCGCCGAGTTCGCGGGCAAGACCCTCATCCAGGGCGAGCCCGACGCATCGAGCTTTCCCAACGGCGGTCTGCGAGCCACGTTCGAGGCCCGGGGCTACACCGGATGGGACGCCACCAGTCCCGCGTACATCCTCGAAAATCCCAACGGCAACACGCTGTGCATTCCCACAGTGTTCGTGTCCATGACCGGCGAGGCGCTCGACTACAAGACGCCGTTGCTGCGTTCGCAGCAGGCCATGGCTGTCCAGGCCGAGCGGGTGCTTCGCCTTTTCGGTCACGAGGACCCCGACGCGGTGGTGTCGTTTGCCGGCGCGGAGCAGGAGTACTTCCTCATCGACCGGAGCTTCTTCCTCTCGCGTCCCGACCTCCTGGCTTCGGGACGAACCCTGTTCGGGGCGAAGCCCCCCAAGGGCCAGGAGTTCGACGACCACTACTTCGGGGCGATTCCCGATCGCGTGCTCGCCTTCATGCTCGATGCCGAGCGAGAGTTGTTCAAGCTCGGCATCCCCGCCAAGACCCGTCATAACGAGGTGGCGCCCGGCCAGTTCGAGCTGGCGCCCATGTTCGAGCGGGCCAACGTGGCCGCCGACCATCAGCAATTGCTGATGGTGATCCTCAAGAAGGTCGCCCAGAAGCACGGCATGGAATGCATCTTCCACGAGAAGCCGTTCGCGGGGATCAATGGCTCCGGCAAGCACGTCAACTTTTCTTTGGGCAACTCCACGGAAGGCAACCTGCTCCTGCCGGGCGACACCCCCCATGACAACGCGCAGTTCCTGGTGTTCTGCGGTGCGGTGATCCGCGCCGTGCACAAGTTCGGTGGTCTCTTGCGGGCATCGGTCGCCTCAGCGACCAACGATCATCGTCTGGGAGCCAACGAGGCACCGCCGGCCATCATCTCGATCTTCCTCGGCGACCAGCTCACCGACGTGTTCGACCAGATCGCCAAGGGTGGCGCGACGAGCTCGAAAGAGAAGGGCACCCTCATCATTGGCGTGGACACCCTGCCGGAGCTCCCCACCGACCCGGGTGACCGCAACCGCACCAGCCCGTTCGCCTTCACGGGCAACCGATTCGAGTTCCGGGCGCCGGGCTCGCTGCAGTCGATCGCCGGTCCCATGGTGACGATCAACACGATCCTGGCCGAGGCCCTGGACTACATCGCCAGCGCCATCGAGTCGAGCCTCGCCGAAGGGACCGACTTCAACGTCGCCGTTCAGAAGATCCTGGAGGAGATCATCACCGTCCACGGGGCGGTGGTCTTCAACGGCGACGGCTACTCCGAGGACTGGCAGATCGAGGCCGAGGCCCGGGGCCTACCGAACCTGCGCACGACGGTGGATGCGCTCCCCGAGCTCGTCACCGATGAAGCCCAGGCGTTGTTCGAGCACTACGGCGTGTTCAGCCATCGCGAGATGCACAGCCGCTACGAGATCGGGCTGGAGCAGTACGCCCTCAGCGTCGGCGTCGAGGCCCGGTCAACCCTCGAGATCGCCACGACGTCGATCCTGCCCGCGGCCCTGCGTTATCAGACCGAGCTGGCGACGAACGCGGCGGCCATGAAAGCGATTGGCTACGAGTTCGACACGTCGACGCTCGATGAGGTTTCGTCCGCCACCAAGGCGTTGCAGCTCGCCGTGGGCGGCTTGCGGGTGGAGCTCTCGCACGAGCATCCCGAGACCGTGGACGCAGAAGCCAAACATGCCTGCGACGATCACATCCCGGCTATGGCCGCGGTGCGCGACGCCGCCGATGTGCTCGAAGGTCTGGTGGCCGACGACCTGTGGCCGCTTGCCACCTATCAGGAGATGCTCTTTATCCTCTGATCTTCGCTAGAGCGATGCTCAGCTCCCGGGCTGTCCGCTGAGGACCGCTTCGATGCGTTCAAGGGTGGCAGCCATGTTCTCTCGCGTCTTCGCCGCGTCCCGCTTCACGAGGGGCTTGGTGAGCGCGGATTCGTGCGTGATGTCCCAGCTCTCACGCACGAGGGTGCCGCCATCGGTAGGTTCCAGTTCGTAGCGCCAGATCCTGCCCGCGACGAAGCGGCCGAGCGGGGTGGGCCCGCGTGTCTGCCACGCCAGGAGTCGATCCTGCTCGTACTCGACGACGGTGCTCACCATCGAATAGGGCATGCCCATGTGCATAGACATGCCGAACTGGCTGCCGAGCTCGAGGCGTTGGGTGTCCCCCTTCGGATCACGCACCGTGCCCGATCCATCGATCTCCCGGTGGCGCGCGGGGTCGACGAGCAGAGCGAAGATGGCCTCGGGGGGAGCGGGGATGGCCCGCTCGACGGTTTCTACATCTGGCGAGTCGCTCATAGGCGGCAGCGTAGCCAGCGAGGTCGGGCGATTCCCGGTCGAGGGTGAGTCGGGCGAGGCGTGGGCCCGATCTTCGACGCTAGGGTCCCGGTCGTGCAGCTGACGCCCCGCTACGACGGCCCCGATCTCTTGCGCTGGGAGGTGCCTCTGGGCAATCCGGCGGTGCCATTGCTGCGGCAGCGAGAGCGACTGGCGGGCCTGCTCGGCGGCCTCGACGCGGCCCAGTGGGTTGCCCCGAGTCGTTGCCAGGGTTGGACCGTGCAGGATGTGATCGCCCACCTGGTGGGGACCAACCAGTTCTGGGCGATCTCGATCGCCAGTGGTCGCCAGGGGACACCGACGCAGTACCTCGCCACGTTCGATCCCGTGGCCACGCCCGTGCAGATGGTCGACGCCGTACGCGACCAGAGCGCGGTCGACACCCTGGCGGGGTTCGTCGAGTCCAACTCGGCCATCGCCGATGCGCTGGCGGGTACGAGCGACGCCGAATGGCTCGCGCCCGCGGAGGCGCCACCGGGCCACGTACCGCTCTGCGCACTGGTGGCCCACGCGCTGTGGGATTCCTGGATCCACGAACGCGACGTGGTCGTGCCCCTCGGTCTCGAACCCGTCCCCGAGCCCGATGAGTTGGTGCTGTGCCTCCAGTACGCCGCGGCCCTCAGCCCGATGTTCCTCGCCTGCCGTGGTTCGACGCGGTCCGGCTCGCTCGCCGTGGATGCGGTCGATCCCGACGTTGCCTTCGTCGTCGACATCGGAGCCACGGTGGTCGTCCGCTCTGGTGCAGCGCCGGTCGATGCCGCCCGGCTGAGTGGTGACGCCGCTGAACTCATTGAGGGGCTCAGCTTCCGACGGTCCTTCGAACCCGGCGTTGCGCCGGCCGAGGCCTGGATGCTCGAAGGTCTCGCCGAGGTGTTCGACGCTCCGGGCGGCTTCGGGGAGTAACGCCGCATTGCACGGCACCGCCCTCGCTGTTTCGGCGTCAATTTCTCGCGGTCAGCGCGAGAAACCGGGGGTGAGAACGGGGCGGACCGATTGACAGGTGACTAACAAGTCACCTATTATGCGGGGAGTGAGCGACGACGACGCCCTCGTGTTCAAAGCGCTCGCTGACCCCACTCGTCGTGCCCTTCTCGATCGTCTCTTCGAGCGGGATGGACTCACGTTGCGCGACCTCGAGGTCGACCAAGACATGACTCGCTTCGGCGTGATGAAGCACCTGCGCGTCCTCGAGGAAGCCGGGCTGGTCGTCACCCGCAAGCAAGGCCGCGAGAAGTTGCACTTCCTCAACCCGGTCCCCATTCGGCTCCTTCACGACCGGTGGATCGATAAATACACCGAAGGCCCCGCGTCGGCGCTCGTCGACCTCAAACACGATTTGGAGACAGACCCATGACTACCGACACCGACACGCCCCAGACCATCACCCAGGTGTACCGGGTCTACATCAGGGCCAGTGCCGAACGGGTCTGGGAGGCGATCACCACCCCGGAGTGGAGCGAGAAGTACTACTACGGCACCCGAGTCGACTTCGACCTGACGGCCGGTGGCGTGTACCAGGCGACGCCGGGACCAGGTATGCGAGCCGGTGCCGAGGCCGCGGGTTTCGATCTTCCCGACGTGGTTGTGGACGGTGAGGTGGTCGTGTCCGACCCTCCTCGCAAGCTCGTCCACACCTGGCGGTTGCTGATGGATCCGACCGTCACCGGCGAGGGATTCACGACGGTGACTTGGGACCTCATTCCGGTCTCCGACATCATCACCAAGCTCACCGTGACCCACGATGTCAGCGGAGCGCCGGCGACGGCGGTGATGATCCGCGGCACTGGTGCCGACGAGCCCGACGTCGATGGTGGGGGTGGATGGGCTCAGGTCCTCAGTGCCCTGAAAACGGTGCTCGAGACCGGCGAAGTGCTCGAAGTCTGAGGCGTCGAACGATCGAGCTCACGAGGGCAGGCCCCGTGCGTGGATGGACGTGCGCGGGGCCAAATGCTCGACATCACCACGCTGGTTGTGGTTGCCTATCAGGAGGCACCGGGACCGGTGCCAAGTCGCCGACCACAGGAGGTTCGAGGCCATGTCTGCACGTCAAGCTCCCTCATCTCCCGGTCGCACCCGCGCTTTGCGCTAGCTCCGCACCTGTCGGCTCCCGCCGCGCGTTCGTCGATCGGGGATCTCTGCCCTGATCGTCTCGAACCCGGAGGACCCATGTCCGACCACCGTGATCCACCTCACTGGCTCGTCCCCGAGCCGTACATCGACGCCGACCTCGGTGTCTTGAAGACCGGCAAGGAGGCCCAGGTCTCGCTCGTCGAGCGCACCGGCGCCACCGGGCGATGCCTGTTGGCCCGCAAGCTCTATCTCCCCCGTCATGTCTCGGAGAAGGGGGTCCTCGAAGCGATGGGTGTGCAGCGCTCCTCGCAGTTCCGCAACGACGTCACCTACCGGGAGGGCCGCCAGTTCCGCAAGAGCCGCGACCGGCGGGCGGTGGAAAGCATGTCCGCTCACGGCAAGGCGCTCCTGCAGGAGCGCTGGACCAACCACGAGTTCGACGTCATGGGCGTGCTGTGGGAGGCCGACGTGCGAGTGCCGTATCCCGTGAAGTTCGGCGAGGACCGCTTCGACATGGAATACATCGGCGACCGCGCCGGGGCGGCGCCGACCCTCGCCCGCCTGCGCCCTCGCGGTCCGTTGCTCGAGGTCATGTGGGATCAGCTGGTGGACAACCTCCAGCGGGTGGTCGCCGCCGGGTGGGCCCACGGAGACCTCTCGGCCTACAACCTGCTGTGGTGGGCCGACGAGCTGTGGATGATCGACTTCCCCCAGGCCATCGACATCGCCGCCAACCCGATGGGCCTTGACCTCCTCCACCGGGACGTCGCCAACATGACCACCTGGTTCAGCCGCCAGGGCCTCGAACGCGATCCCGAGGAGTTGTTCGCGCTCCTGCTCAATGAGCTCGTGTGGTGATCCGAGGATGATGCACGACGACGAGATCTCGCTCTCGGCCCCGGCCGTCACACGACTGGTCGCGAGTCAATTCCCCGTGTGGACCGACCTTCCAATCCGTCGCATCAGCTCGAGCGGCACCGTGAACGCCATCTTCCGGATCGGCGACGACTTGGCCGCCCGCTTCCCCCTTCGGCTACGCGACCCAGAGTCGGTGCGACAGACCCTGGAGATCGAGGCCGAGGCCAGCGCCGAGTTCGCCCGACACTCGCCCTTCGCCGGTCCTACACCGGTGGCTATCGGTGAGCCCGGTGAGGGCTACCCAATGCCATGGTCGATACAGTCCTGGCTCTCCGGGACCGTGGCTGAGGGGGAAGCTGACGCCGGCAGTACTTCCCTCGCCCTCGATCTAGCGACGCTGATAGTCGCGTTACGTAGGGCGGATGCCGCCGGGCGCAGCTTTGAACGCGGCTGGAGGGGCGGTGAGTTGCGCAACCACGACGCATGGGTCCAGGAATGCCTTCAGAAGAGTGAGGACGTTCTCGAAGTGCCGAGGCTGGCGGCGCTGTGGAGCTCCTTCCTCGAACTGCCGCGCACCTCGCTCGACGTCATGTCTCACGGCGACCTCACCCCGAGCAACGTGCTCCTGGCCGACGGCAGGTTGACCGGAGTTCTGGACTGCGGCGGCTTTGGTCCCGCCGACCCCGCTTTGGACCTCATCGCGGGATGGCACCTGTTGGAGGACGGGCCACGAGCTGTCTTCCGGGAGGAACTGGCGCCCGACGACTTGGAATGGGAGCGCAGCAAGGCGTGGGCATTCGAACAGTCGATGGGAGCCGTCTGGTACTACGCGGAGACGAACGTCCCGATGAGCAAGATGGGTCAGCGCACGCTCAGCCGCATCCTTGCCAATACGCCAGCCTGACCCGTTGCCTCGCCCCTATCCGGGCTGTGGTGGTCAGGGGGCTGGTGCTTGACCTGAAATTTCAGGCCGCCGACTGGAGAGCGGGTGACGAGAATCGAACTCGCGTTCTCAGCTTGGGAAGCTGATGTTCTGCCGCTGAACTACACCCGCGGAGCGCTGTCACATTAGCCGTCGTCGGGAGAGGCGCCATCCGGCCTCGGCTCCGTGACGGCTGCACTAGCCTCCCGGCGTGATTCTCTCCGACCACACCATCCGCGAGGAACTCGCCGCCGGACGCATCGTGATCGATCCGCTGCTGCCCAAGAGCATCCAGCCGTCGTCGGTCGACCTGCACATCGACCGCTACTTCCGCGTGTTCCGCAATCACACGATGAGCCACATCGACGTGAAGCAGAACCTGGAGGATCTCACCGAGTTGGTGGAGATCGCCGAGGAAGAGGCGTTCATGCTCCACCCCGGCGAGTTCGTGCTCGGTTCCACCCTCGAACGGGTGGCCCTGCCCACCGACCTGGTGGCCCGGCTCGAGGGGAAGTCCAGCCTCGGCCGTCTGGGCCTCCTCATTCACTCGACAGCCGGCTTCGTCGATGCCGGCTGGGACGGCCAGCTCACCCTCGAGCTCTCGAATGTGGCGAACCTGCCCATCACCTTGTACCCCGGCATGAAGATCGGCCAGATCTCCTTCATCCGCATGACCACGCCGGCGGACGTGCCCTACGGCTCGGCTGAGGTCGGCTCGAAATACCAGGGTCAGCGGGGTCCGAGGCCCAGCCGGTACTGGGAGAACTTCCCCACCGACTGATTCCGTCGTTTCTGACCCCCGATTCCTCGCGCTCAGCGCGAGGAATCGGCGCCAAAACTGGGGTCGGGGGCGTCGGGTGGTGGGGCCTCATCGAAGGCGCGGTCGAAGGTCGCCCGGGTGATGATGCGACGGGCCCACAACACCATCACCGCCAACGTGACGGCGGCCAGCACGAACGGCGCCCGCAGGCCGAATTCCTGGGCCACCACGCCACCGATCAGCGCGCCGATGGGGATGACTCCCCAGCCGACGAATCGGTAGACGCTGTTGACCCGGCCGAACAGCTCGGCGGGCACAAGCGCTTGGCGGGCCGACACCGTGATCACGTTCCAGACGACGACCACGACCCCCTCCAAGGTGAAGAACGCCCCCGCCATGATTGGGTTCCTGACGAAGATCATCCCGGTGTAGGACACCGCGCCGATCAACACCGCGGTGAGGAGCGCTCGGGCATGGCCCAGCCAGGAGATGACCCTGGTGGCGATCACGCTCCCCAGGAGGCCGCCCACGGCCCAGGCCGTGAACAACAGGCCGTACCCCGTTCGGGTCATGTCCAGTTCGTCGAGGGCGAAGAGCACGAACACCGCCATGGTTGCCGCCGAGACGAGGTTCCAGACCGACAACATGATGGCCAAGGTGCGGATCAGCCGATGGCGCCACAGCCAGCGCAGGCCCTCGGCGATATCTGCTCGGATCCGGGTCGGCGGCCCGGTCCGCTCGACCCGGAATGAACCGCTGAGCGTCAGCACCAGCACGGCCGCTACTCCGAACGAGGCGCTGTCGAGGGCGAATGGCGCCAGCGCGGCGAGACCGAAGAGCAACGCCCCCAACGGCGGGCCGACGAAGTCGCGCGCGAGGATCTCCACGGACTGCAGCCGGCTGTTGGCCAACTCCAACGACTGACGCCGTACAACGGCCGGGAGGATCGCCTGGGACGCATTGTCGAACATCGTCTCCGCCGAGCCCAGGCAGAAGGCCACGATGCAGAGCACCACGATCGATGAGCGGTCGGTGGCCACGACGAGGACCAATCCGCCGGTGACGACGCATCGGAACAGGTCGGTGTAGCCCATGATGAGGCGTCGATCGAGACGGTCGACCAGCGCTCCGCTCAATAGGGCGAACAGGGCCCACGGCAGGCCCTGAGCCACGGCGACGGCGGCCACGCTGATGGGATTGCGGGTCAGCGTGGCGGCCAGGAGCGGCAGTGCCGCGGTGCGGACGCCGTCGCCCAGCGTCGAGATGGCCGACGCAACCCAGATTCGCCAGAATCGGCTGTCGAGCTGACCCTTCACGCTTCTAATTTCGAAGACATCGGGGTCAGTGCGTTAGGGCCAGCGCGGCGGTGCCCATGAGATCCAGGAAATTCGTCTCGTAAAAACCCTGACGGATGTCGTCGGAGGCGTCGCCCAGCGATGCTTCGAAGCGCTCGAGGGGACGACGGCCCCCCTCGACGTGGGGGTAGTCCGACGAGAACAGGCAGACCTCGGGCCCCGCTTGGTCGATGATCCAACCCACGTCCTCGGTCAGATACGGCGTGCACCGAACCTGACGGCGGACATAGTCGCTGGGTCGCATGGTCAATGCCGCCAGCCGGTCCTCGTGGCGGGCGAACGCATCGAACGCCGCCTCCATCTGCCGCATCCACGACGGCACCCAAATGGCGCCCTGCTCGATGACTCCGAACCGGAGGTCGGGGAAGCGGTCCATCACGCCGTCGAAGATCATGGTGGCGAGTGTCTGTTCGACGGGGTGGGGGATCCCCATGTAGTCGACCGAGCGGAAGTTCTCCTCGCCACCGTGGAAGTCCGGGGGCACCGGAAGTCCGTTGCGGAAGTAGTCGGCGTCGATGAGATCACCCGTGCCGCCGACGTGGAACACGATCGGCACTCCAGCCGCCTGGGCTCGGGCCCACACGCCGTCGAGGCCGATGTGGCTGGGAGCGTGCCCCTTGGGGCAGCCGGAGGCCACCAACAGGGCGGCCGCCCCCATGGCGATGACTTCGTCGGCCATGGCCGCGGCGCGATCGAAGTCCGCCAACGGGACGTAGGCGGTGGCCAGAAGGCGCGGATCCACCGAACAGAACTCGACCATGCCTCGGTTGTGGGCTCGGGCGACCCCGTAGGCCAGATCCAGATCGTCGCCGTGTTCCCAATCGTGGAGGCGACGATTGTGGAACGTGTTGAACATCAGCTGACTCGAGAACCCGAGCAGGTCCAGGGCACGGGGACGGTCATCGGCGATGAACGACCCGGTGGCCGAGAAGTTCTTCCGGGCCATGATCTCTGCTTCCTCGACGGCCCGGTACTCCTCACTGGCGTGGCGTTCGGTCAGCTTGGCGAAGGCGGCGTCCAGATCGCGTCTCTGCTCGGCGGGATCGCCGGTCTGGCGCAACTCGTTCCCGCCGGGATACGAGAGCGCGGCCACCTGATCCCGGATGGCGGGGTCGGCGTGGTCGCGCAACCAGCCCGGTGTCTCCATGATGTGGGCGTCGGCATCATGCACCACTCGCCCGCTGCTGTACGGCACGGCGTTACCCCCGGTCAGACCTCAGCTCAGTTGTACTCGTTCAGGATCGCTCAGTCCTGACGATCCTGCACGTCTTGCTGGGCGCCACCGGAGAGGCCCTCTTCTTGGCGGCGCGCGGCGCGCTCGGCGGGGGTGCGGCGCATCATGGCGGCCACGGCCGCGGTGAAGTCGTCGACATGAAAGGGCCGGGTGAGGAACTCATCGACGCCGGATTCGTAGGCCAGGGTCCGGTTGGCCGAGGTGGTGGCAATCATCAAGACGGCGGGCATTGCCTCACCCAGTTGCTCGCGGATGGCCTCGAGGACGGCGAAGCTGGCCGCGGTGCCGCTGGAGAAGTCCAGGACCACGGAACCGATCCCTTCGCCCGTGACGATGGCTTGAACCGCGCTGTCGGCGTCGTGGGCTCGCACCGCGGCGGCGCCCTTGCTGGCGACGACTCGACTCAGTAGCTCGCCGGTCGACTCGTCGTCACTCACGACGAGGACCCCGCTGCCGGTCGGCTGGTCGAGTGCGGCCGCCGCGGCGGCAGCCGCCGCGGCTTTGTCAGTCTTCGAGCGTCTCAGCAACGAGTTCGTTCCTTCGTTCGCCCTGTTCGATGGCCTCGAGGAGATGCATGGCAATATCTGCCACCTTGAGGTCCTCCTCCTCGACACCCTGACTCTTCACTCCGTCGTCGATCATGATGTAACAGAACGGGCACGCGGTGGCGATACGACCGGCGCCCGTGGCGATCAATTCCTGTGACCGTTCGACGTTCACCTGCTTGCCGATGGATTCCTCCATCCACATACGAGCGCCCCCGGCTCCGCAACACATGCCCTTGGTGCCGTTGCGTTCGGCCTCGACGATCTCCACGCCGGCCAGCGAGCCGATCACGTTGCGGGGAGCCATGTAGACGTCGTTGTGGCGGCCCAGATAGCACGAGTCGTGGTACACGATCCGCTCGTCGAGTTCGGCCGAGCTGAGGTCGAGCTTCTTCTGGTCGATGAGCCATTCGAGGAACTGGCTGTGGTGCACGACCTCGTAGTTGCCGCCCAACTGGGGGTACTCGTTCTGCAGCGTGTTGAAGCAGTGGGGGCACTGGGTGACGATCTTTTTCACGCCCATCCCGTTGAGCGTCTCGATGTTCTGCATGGCCAACATCTGGAAGATGTATTCGTTCCCCGACCGGCGGGCCGGGTCGCCAGTGCACATCTCCGACGGGCCGAGGATGGCGAAGGAGATGCCGGCCCTCTGCATCAGCTTCGACATGGCCGTCGTGACCTTCTTGTTCTTGTCATCGAACGACCCGGCGCAGCCGACCCAGTACAGGTACTCGGCTTCCAAGGGGTTGGTTCCGTCGACGACCTCGATGCCTTCGAGCTTGTCGGCCCAGTCACCCCGCTCGGCCTGGCTCATGCCCCACGGGTTGCCAGAGTTCTCCATGGACCGGTAGGCGTTGCCCAACTCGGTCGGGAAGTTCGACTCCATCAGCGAGAGGTAGCGGCGCATGTCGAGGATCTTGTCGAGGATCTCGATGTTCACCGGGCAGATCTCGTCGCACGCCTTACACGTCGTGCAGGACCACACCTCCTCGGCCGTGATGCGGTCGAACACGGAGTTGGCGGAGATGACGATGTCCGCATCCATTCCGATGGGTGGGGAGACCTGGGGATTGCCACTGCGGGCCATCACCTCGCCCGTCTTCAGGACGATCTCCCGGGGGTCGAGCGGCTTGCCGGTGGCATGGGCCGGGCACACGCTCGTGCACCGGCCGCACATGGTGCAGGCGTCGGTGTCGAGGAGTTGTTTCCAGGTGAAGTCCTCGATCGTCGAGGCCCCGAAGCTCTCCAGCTCGGTCTCCATCAGGTTGGGCATCGGCTTCATGGCGCCCTTGGGACGATCCCGATCCTTCAGGTACATGTTCAGCGGCGAGGTGAACATGTGACGCAGCATCGTCACCGACAGGATCGACAAGAAGACGCAGAAGGTGGCGACGTGGACGATCCACCACGTCTGATGCCAGCCCTCGAGGTGCGAGCTATTGCGGATCGGATACGAAAGCGGATAGCCGACGACGGACCATTTCTCGAAGCTCGGGCGGCCCATGATGGCGATGCGGTAGGCCTCGGTGAGAAAGCCCGTCACTCCGAAGCTGAGGAACACGATCAGGATCACCGCGTGTTCCGGTTTGGTCTTAATGCGGATGCGGTACGGGCGCTGGATGTAGCGCCTCACGACGGCCCACACGACACCGATGAGGAACGTCGTGCCGGCGACGTCACCGACCAACGAGTACCCCTCATACACGCCCCCGTGCAGGAACTTGGCGCTGGTAGGGAGCTGATGGTTGATCTCGAGCACCGTCGTGACGGCCAGCAGCACCAAGAAGCTGAAGTAGATGAGCGAGTGCATGATGCCGGCGGCGGGGTCCCGCAGCAGCGTCTGCATGTAGACGCCGGCCCGGAAGTCCTTGAGGCGGCGCTTCACGTTCTTGGACGTCGTGGCCCGGTTGTCGGGCCGGCCCCGTTCCCAGTTCTTGGTGCGCTGACTGAACAGCACCGCGCCGTAAATGATCAGCACGGGAACCAGGATGTAGAAGATCGTCACCAGCGATGTTGGGATGCCGTCGAAGACCTCCCGGGTGATCGGCGAGTGATCGACCTGGCCATCCGCGAAGACCCAGCCGGCCACGCCGGACAGCAGGGTGACGATGGCGAAGCCGATGCCAATGCCGAGGACGAGCTTGCGTGCGTTACCGAGCTTGCCGTTCATACGAACCCCGAAGGTAGTCGCGCCCCTGAGGCTCGGCTGCATTTGGCGCGGGCCCCGATCGGTGCCCTGTCAGGCGTCGACCCCGGAGGCCCCGACTGCCGATCAGCCGTAGACGTGTTCGTCGAGTTGGCGGACCCACTGGGCCAGATTCACGAGGACCTTGTGGTTGAGGCCGGGCACATCTTCGAGCAACGCCGTGAATTCACGCCGACCGATGACGAGCAGTTGAACGTCGCTCGTCGCGGTGACCGTCGCCGTGCGGGGCCCACCATCGAGCACGGACAGCTCACCAAAATGGTCGCCGGCACCGACGGTGGCGATGACGGTGCCCGCGCGCGAGACGGTGGCCGTGCCGCTGATCACGACGTAACACTCGTTGCCCGGGAGGCCCTCGGTGATGACCGTACGACCGGCCTCAAGTTGAACCTCGTCAGCGACCTGGGCCACCCGCTCGAGCTCTCGCTTGCTGCACGAGCGCAGGAGAGGAACGGTGGCCAGATGCTCCAAGTACTCCCCACGGTTCGCCATGGCCGCCAGACTAGGTTGGATCGACAGTTCACTGAAGAGAAACAGTAACGAAACGTTTCTTCTCTACGGTCTTGTTGATGGATGTCGTACTACTCCGATGGCCGCTCGAGCAGGAGCGTCGCGAGCGCCTTGAAGCCGAAGGGCGTTTGCGTCTGTTGCTGGTGGAGGGGGGCGAGCCGGCCCCGCTCAGCAACGACTGTCTCGAGGACTGGATCCGGGTGCCGGCTGACGAAGCCGATGTGCGGGCCCGAATCGACGCCCTGGGCGTCCGGTTTTCGGCCCATCGGTCCGAATCGCCACTGCTGGATCGCGATGGGCTGCTCCGATTCTCCGGCGCGTGGGTCTCCCTTCCGCCAGTGGAGGCTCGGCTCATGGGTGCCCTCATCGAGCGGTACGGCGCGGTGGTGAGTCGCGAGCAGCTCTCGCGGAGCGGCTGGCCAAAGGGGGCCCCGGGGCGCAACGCCCTCGACGTCCACGTGCTCCGCCTCCGTCGCCGGATAGCGCCGCTAGCTCTGTCCATCAAGACCGTTCGCTCACGGGGGTACCTGTTGGAGGCCGAGACCACGACCGCGGCCATCGAGGCCTGAGCGCCCGCGTCAGGTCAGGGCGTTGGTGGGGTCATCGATCCCATCGGCACCCACGAAGCGAGCCAGGTCCTCGAAGCGCCGCCGCAGCGCCGCGGTCCGGCGCGCCGACGGGCGAGTGCCCGGTTCGGCGTAGACCGACTTGGCCTCCAGGAGACCCCTTCGGGTGTCGAGGGCGGCATCGATCCGGCCAACGAGCCGATCCCCATCGACGACGGGCAGGACGTAGTACCCGTACTGCCGTTTGACCACCGGGGTGTACACCTCGAGCCGGTACCGGAAGCCCCAGAGGGCCTCGGTGCGATCCCGGTCGCAGATCAGGTTGTCGAACGGGGAGAGCAGCGTCAGGCGGGCGGTCGGTAGGTCGGCCACGTCCGCCCAATCCTCGGCGTGGACATACCACTGACCCTTGAGCCCTTCCACGGTGGCGGGGATCAGTACCCCCTCCGTCACCATCTGGGCGAACCGATCGGAGAGCCCGGGGTAGTTGCCTCGGGTGAAATGCCGATTGATTTGGGTGGAGGTGGCGACGCCGAGGGCCCGCACGGAACGAAGGGCGGCTTGGCGCACCGCCTCCACCTCGGGGAGCGCGGTGGCGGGAGCCCCGATGGGAAGACACCGCTCGCCCAGGTCCCACCATCGGAGTCCCCCGGTGCGTCGGGCCACCAATACCTCGCCGCTGCCGGTCATGACCTCCAACATGAGCGACACGCTCTTCTCGTTGGACCAGCCTCCCGAGGGCCACGGGTGGATAGCAAGGTGGGCGAGATCCTGCGTGCGCAGCGGGCCGTGCGCTTCGAGCGTGGCCAGCAGTTCGCCTCGCACGTCCTCGTTCGTCTTGAGCCAATCTTGGATCCGCCGGTCAGGGATCGACACGCGCGGGCCGCGCCGCGCCTGGTTCATTCGATAGCGATGGATCGGAAGGTCGGCCGCAGTGACCAGGGAAGCGGCGTGGGCCCAGAACTCGAAGAGTTGGTGGTCGTCCTCCTGGAGACGACGCAGGACGTCTTGTTTGAATCGCCCGACTCGGCTCCAGGCCACAAGCAACTGCGTTCGGGCCACCACCGAGATGGGATCGATCTGGAGGCAACCGAGGTCTTGCACGAGGTTCAACAGGGAGCCGGAGTCACGCCCGACGCGCGGGCCCGACAGCCGTTGCCCGCGGTAGGCAAGGCGGCGGGCCTGAACGATGCTCAGACGGACAGATGGGGGCACCGGTGGCGGGGGTCGGGTCAGCCGGCCTGGCGGGCGACGGCCTCGGCGGCGGCCTTGGCTGCGTCGGCGTCGCCGAGGTAGCGCTCCTCGATCGGCCGTCCCCTCTCGAGCGGCCAGAAGTCATCGCCCAGCTCAAAGTGCATTGGCACCCCGGTCGGGAGGTTGACCTCGGCGATATCGGCATCGGAGATGGCGTCGAGGTGTTTGACGAGGGCTCGGAGGCTGTTGCCGTGCGCGGCCACCAACACCGTGTGCCCGGCGGCGAGGTCGGGGACGATGCCGTCGTACCAGTAGGGCAGCATGCGGTCCACGACGTCCTTGAGGCATTCCGCCTCGGGCACCACGTCGGGGGCGAGCGCCGCGTAGCGCGCATCGAGACGGGGGTTCTCCGGGTCGTCGCGGTCCATTGGTGGCGGCGGGATGTCGTAGCTGCGGCGCCACACCTTGACCTGATCCGCTCCGAATTCGTCGGTGGTCTGCTTCTTGTCTTTGCCCTGGAGGGCGCCGTAATGCCGCTCGTTCAGTCGCCAGCTTCGCCGGACCGGAAGCCACAGAAGTCCCATCTCGTCGAGGGCGAGTTGCGCGGTGCGGATCGCTCGTACCTGCAGGGAGGTGTGGACCACCCCGGGGATGATCCCGGCGTCGGTCATGGCCTTTCCCCCGGCGACCGCCTCGGCGCAACCCTGATCGGTGAGGTCGGCGTCGTACCAGCCGGTGAATCGGTTCGTTTGGTTCCAGGTGCTCTGGCCATGGCGCAGGAGCACGAGCGTGTGACTCATGGGCGAGACCGTAGTGCTGGCCGCAGCTACCTGTGCGGGATTGGGCGTCTTGGCCCTTATTCCTAAAAGGTTCCCTCACTGAGTTGATAACTAGGCACTCAACTTTTATACTTGTGGACAACACAATCTTGTCGATGTGCGTCCCAACCAGCTCAGCACCAGGAGAATCACCATGCCCAAGGCCGTCGGTATCGACCTCGGCACTACCAACTCGGTCGTTTCCGTCCTCGAGGGCGGCGACCCGGTTGTCATCCCCAACGCCGAAGGATCCCGCACGACCCCCTCGGTCGTCGCCTTCGCCAAGAACGGCGAGGTCCTCGTCGGCGAAGTGGCCAAACGTCAGGCCATCACCAACCCCGACCGCACTATTCGCTCGGTGAAGCGTCACATGGGTAGCGGCTGGAAGATCGAGATCGATGGCAAGGACTACACCTCGCAGGAGATCTCGGCCCGCACGCTCATGAAGCTCAAGCGCGACGCCGAGGCCTACCTGGGTGACACCGTCACCCAGGCCGTGATCACCGTTCCCGCCTACTTCGACGATGCCCAGCGCACCGCCACGAAGGAAGCCGGTCAGATCGCCGGCCTCGAGGTCCTCCGCATCATCAACGAACCCACCGCGGCGGCGTTGGCCTACGGCCTCGACAAAGAGGGCAGCGACCAGACCATCCTCGTCTTCGATCTTGGTGGCGGCACGTTCGACGTGTCCGTTCTCGAGATCGGTGACGGCGTGTTCGAGGTCAAGTCCACGCATGGCGACACCAAATTGGGTGGCGACGACTGGGATCAGCGCGTCATCGACTGGTTGGTCGAGTCGTTCAAGGGTGACCACGGCGTCGATTTGGCCAAGGACAACATGGCGCTCCAGCGGCTCAAGGAGGCGGCTGAGAAGGCCAAGATCGAGCTGTCTGCCGTGCAGCAGACGCAGATCAACCTGCCGTTCATCACCGCCACCAACGAAGGTCCTCTCCACCTCGACTATCAGCTCACCCGGGCCAAGTTCACCGAACTCACCGCCGATCTGCTCGAGCGCTGCAAGGTGCCCTTCGAACAAGCCATCAAGGACGCGGGCCTGGCCAAGGGCGACATCGACCACGTGATCCTCGTCGGCGGCTCGACCCGCATGCCCGCCGTGGCCGACATGGTCCTCGAGTTCACCGGCAACGAGCCCAACAAGTCCGTCAATCCTGACGAGGTTGTGGCCATCGGTGCCGCGGTCCAGGCCGGCGTCCTCAAAGGTGAGGTCAAGGACATCCTGCTGCTCGACGTCACGCCGTTGTCGCTGGGCATCGAGACCAAGGGTGGGGTCATGACCCGGCTCATCGAGCGCAATACCACCATCCCCACCCGCCGTACCGAGGTGTTCACCACGGCCGAGGACAATCAGCCGTCGGTGGAGATCCACGTGTTGCAGGGCGAGCGCGAGATGGCGCAATACAACAAGACCCTGGGCAAGTTCCAGCTCGTCGACCTGCCCCCTGCGCCGCGCGGTGTTCCCCAGATCGAGGTCACCTTCGACATCGACGCCAATGGCATCGTCCACGTGTCGGCCAAGGATCGCGCCACCTCCAAAGAGCAGTCGATGACCATCACCGGTCAGAGCTCGCTCGACAAGGACGCCATCAACCAGATGGTCAAGGACGCCGAGGCCCACGCCGAGGACGACAAGCGCCGCAAGGAAGAAGCGGAGATCCGCAACAACGCCGACACGCTCGTCTACCAAACGGAGAAGCTGCTCAAGGAGCAGGGCGACAAGATCTCCGGCGATGAGCGCCAGGCTGTCGAGGACAAGTTGGCTGACCTCAAGTCGGCCATCGCCGGCAGCGATCTCGAAGCCATCAAGACCAGCACCGAGTTGCTGATGAACGCCAGCCAGGAGTTCACCCAGAAGCTCTACGAGCAGGCCTCTCAGGCCGACGCCGCCGGTGGCGGTTCGACCGGTTCAGCCGGCACCAGCACTCCTCCTGACGACGACGAGGTCGTCGACGCGGAGATCGTCGACGACGAGGCCAGCTGACATGGCCGACACGAACGACCCGGGCACGGTGGGGGGTCCCGAAGATGGGGCCCCCACCGATGCCTCGGTCGTCGACGCCTTCGCCGCCGTAGAGGAGGCATTTCTCGTCGACGGGGACGACGTCGAGATCATCGACGCCTTCTCGGCAACGTCGGCCGAGCAGGAACGCGACGAATATCGCGATGCCCTGCAACGGGTGAAGGCCGAGTTCGACAACTACCGCAAGCGCACAGCCAAGGCCGACGCCGAGACGCGCGAGCGCGCCGCCGAGAACCTGGTGGTCCAATTGCTCCCGGTGCTCGACGCGTGCGACGCCGCCATCATCCATGACGCCGACGACGTCGGGCCGATCTCGAAGATGCTGCTCGAGACCCTGCTCAAGGAGGGCCTCGAGCCCATGGTCCCCGAAGGTCAGCCCTTCGACCCGACCCTGCACGAGGCGGTACTCCACGAACCTGGCGACGGTGGCGAGTCCACCGTTGTCGAGAGCCTCCGAACCGGCTACCTGTGGAAGGGGCGCGTCCTGCGCCCAGCCATGGTCAAGGTTCGGGGCTGACGAGTAGAGGGGAAGGCCGTTGGCGCCTCAGCGCGAATGGTTCGAGAAGGACTACTACAAGATCCTCGGGGTGGCTGCTTCAGCGACCCCGAAGGAGATCACCAAGGCGTACCGCAAGTTGGCCCGTGAGCTCCACCCTGACGCCAACCCCGACAATCCCTCAGCGGAGGAGCGGTTCAAGGATGTGTCCGCCGCCTACGACGTAGTCGGTGACGACGAGCGTCGGGCGGAATACGACGAGGTCCGTCGGGCCGGGCCCATGGGCGGCTTTCCTGGGGGCGGATTCGGTAGCCATTCCGGTGGTGCTGGTTCCGGTGACTTCGCCTACGGCTCCACCGACATCAATGACCTCCTCGGCGGTCTCTTCAATCGCGGTGGACGCCGGGGCCCGGGTGGACCCGGTCGGGGCCCCGGTCCCCAACGCGGCGATGACCTCGAGGCCGAGATTCATCTCTCGTTCCTGGACGCCGTGCGGGGGATGGAGACCGCCATCAATCTGGTCTCTGAGGCGGGGTGTTCCACCTGCCACGGCTCTGGATCCAAGCCCGGAACCGCGCCGACGACCTGCGCCGCCTGTGGTGGTCGGGGAGTCATCGACGACAACCAAGGGTTCTTCTCGTTCAGCGCCCCCTGTCAGGTGTGCGGCGGTCGGGGGTCTGTGGTTTCGGATCCCTGCCCCACCTGTCACGGGGTGGGAACCGAGCGGCGACCTCGCCAGGTCAAGGTGCGCATCCCGGCCGGCGTGAACGCCGGCCAGCGCATCCGCATCAAGGGACGGGGGGGACCCGGTCGCAATGGCGGCCCCGCCGGCGATCTCTACGTCACCGCCCAGGTCACTCCGGATCCCCTCTTCGGCCGGGACGGTCGTAATCTCACGCTCACCGTGCCGGTGACCTTCCCCGAGGCGGCGCTGGGTACCAAGCTCAAAGTCCCGACCCTTGACGGACCACCGGTGACCCTCAAATTGCCGGGAGGGACCAGCTCGGGCCGGGTGTTCAGGGTCAAAGGCCGCGGCGTGGAGACCAAGAAGGACACTGGCGACCTTCTGGTCACCGTCGAGGTGGCCGTCCCCGCCAAGCTGACGGCCGCGGAGCGCAAGGCTGTCGAGGCATTGGCCGAGGCCGCGGGCGAGTCTCCACGCGCTCACCTGGGAGTCTGAGCGATGATGGAACCTGATGTCCCCACGCCGGTCCGCCGGTTGGACGGGAGGGAGGACCAATGACGCCGGAATCGTCTCGCACCCGAGCGGTGTACGTCATCTCGGTGGCCGCCGAGTTGGCCGGTGTCCATCCCCAGACCCTGCGCATCTATGAACGAAAGGGTCTCGTCGAGCCGGCCCGAACCGGTGGTGGTAGCCGTCGCTACAGCGAAGCGGACATCAATCTCCTGCGTCGCATCCAAGAACTCACTGATGCCGGGCTCAACCTGGCCGGCGTGAAGCGGGTCCTGGAACTCGAAACGGAGAACGCCCAGTTGCGAGCCGAACTGTCGCGCTCACGCGTCGAGGCCGGCGAGGCGGTGCAGGAGACACATCGGCACTACCGGCGCGACCTCGTCCCCCTTAGCCAGGCGGTCACCCTCTTCGGTCGCAACGCCTCGATCTTCGACGACCGCTGACCCACCTCCCCAAATCTGCAAGCGCGACCACCCCAACGGTGGCTCCGCTTGCAGATTTCGCTGGGGGCGGTGGGTCAGGTCCGGGTCGAGAGGCTGAGTGCGAAGTCTCCATTGGGGTCGGTCATCCAGCGGTCGAGCCGGAGCCCGGCGGCCGCCAGTTCGGCCTCGACGCCACTTCGCCGGAACTTGGCGCTGATCTCCGTCCGCACCTCTTCACCCTCGGCAAAGACCACCTCGAGGGCGAGGTCGCGGATAATGACGGTCTGGTCCACGAGCGAGCGCAGGCGCATCTCGATCCACTCGTTGGCCTGGTCGAACTGCGCCACGTGAGCGAACTGGCCGATCTGGAAGTTGGCGCCCAATTCCCGGTTCATCACCTCGAGCACGTTGAGGTTGAACTCGGCGGTCACACCGGCGGCATCGTCGTAGGCGGCCTCGAGCCGCTCGACGTCCTTCACCAGGTCGGTGCCTAGGAGCAGGCTGTCGCCGGGGGCCATCCCGGCGGTGAGGTCGGCCAGGAAATGGGTCCGCGCCTCGGGAGTGAAGTTTCCGATCGTCCCGCCCAGGAAGGCGATCATCCGTCGGCCGCCGGAGGGGAGGCGGTCCAGGTGTCGTTCGAAGTCGCCGACCACGGCGTGTAGCTCGACGCCGGGATACCGGGTGGCCAGAGCTTCGGTGGCTGCTCGCAGCGTGGTCTCACTGATCTCGAACGGGACAAAGCGCTGCAGTGTTCCGGCGTCGTTGAAGGCGTCGAGCAGCACGCGGGTCTTGTCCGATGTCCCCGACCCGAGTTCCACCACGGTGTCGGCTCCCGATGCCTTGACAATTGCCGCCGCCTCCGCCACCAGGATCATTCGCTCAGCCTCAGTGGGGTAGTACTCGGGAAGCCGGGTGATGGCATCGAATAGCTCGCATCCCCGGTCGTCGTAGAACCACTTGGGGGGCAGCGTCTTGGGTGAAGCGGTCAGGCCGCTGAGTACATCGGCACGTAGGGCGTCGTCGAGGTCGTCGGGACCCATCCACACGTCGATGGCGATAGAGGCGGGTTTGATTGCGGTTCGATCGGACATGGGTCAGCTTTCCGGTCAATGGGCGAGGAGTTCGACGCCATCGGCATCGATGCGCAGCAGTGTGTGGTCGGGGACGACGTCCCATCCCGCGGCATCGTCGAAGGGCTCTGAGGCCACGATCACGGCGCGGGCACCGTTGGCCTCATCGACTCGTAGGTACAAGGAGTTCCCCCACCTGGTGGCCAGCAGTTGGTTCCCGTCAGTGAGCAGGAAGTTGAACCGGCCCCGATCCCGATCGGGGCCGGAGAGCGGCTCGATCACCTCGACCATGGCGGCGGCCGGCTCGTTGCCCGCATCGATCCGATCCATGACCAAGCCGAAGAGAGCCTCGCTGTCGGCGTGGCCGTGCAGGCGCGCCCGGCGGGCGGGGCTGAGGCCTTGGAGCGTGGCCGCGCCGACTCCCTCGAACCAGTCGGCGGCAAAGCCGTTGTGGGCGAACATCCATCGACCGTCGACGAACGGAGCGTTGCCCTCGACTTCGACGGGCGCGCCGGGCGACTTGTGACGGATGTGCGCCATGAATCGTCCCGAGCAGGTATCGGCGAGCTGGGACATGCCGGCGACATCGGCCGGCATGTCCACGCTGGTGCGGTAGCGCCGGGGCGATGGGCTCTCGGAGTCGTAGAAACCAAAGCCCCAGCCGTCAGGGTTCTCGCATCCACTGGACTGATGTCGGGCCGCCGTGCACTGGTCGACGAGCGAGTGTGGGGTGTCCACGATCAGCTCCGCCAAGGGCCGCGCGGGTCCCCAGTACGCGAGGTGGCGGCACATGGTCAGGCGTCTCGCGCGCCGCGGAAGCCAGCGAAGATCTGGCGCCGGATCGGGTAGTCCCAGTTGCGGAACGTGCTGCGTGTCGCCACCGGGTCGGCGGACCACGCCCCACCGCGCAGCACCTTGTACTCCGAGCCCCAAAACACCTCGGAGTACTCGCGGTAGGGCCACGGCGTGAAGCCGGGGTACGGAACGAAGTCGCTGGAGGTCCATTCCCACACGTCGCCGATCATGGCTAGGCAACCCGACGGACTCATTCCCGTGGGATGGGCCCCAACCGGAAGTGGGCCGTCACCGCGCTGGCCAAGGTTGGCGCGCTCGACGGTCGGCTCGCCCTGACCCCAGGGCCACAGCTGCGCCGCTGCGGTGGCCGGATCCCACGTTGCGGCCTTTTCCCATTCGGCTTCGGTGGGCAGACGCTTACCAATCCACCGGCAATACGCATCGGCCTCGTACCAGCACACGTGTTGGACCGGTTCTTCGAGGTGGTGGGCGAGGTCGAGCTGGCGTCCGAACCGGAGGATGGTCCAATCGTCTCCGCCCGCGCCGTGCCAGAACTGCGGCGCTCGGAGGTCTTCCTCCTGGCGCCACGACCAACCGGCAGGAGTCCAGAGACGCTCGTCGTCATAGCCCCCGGCGGCGATGAAGTCGCCGTAGTGACGGTTGGTGACGGGGGTGGTGTCGATGAGGAACGGAGCGACGTCGACCGCGTGCGCGCCGCGCTCGTTATCGTAGGCCCACGGGTGGTTGGACGTTCCCATCACGAAGGATCCGCCATCCACCAAGCGCATCTCGGGCAAGGAGGTCACGTCGATGGCGTCGGTGGAAGGCCGCCCGCCGGCCAGCCCCGGGGAGAACGGAATGCCGGTCTGCTCACTCAGGAGCTGGCGAGTGGCGAGGACCGTCTCGTCGTGTTGATGTTCGTGTTGCAGCACCATCCCGTACACGAAGCCGTCGCGCTGTAGCTCGGGACACGGATCGTGCAGGTCGATCCGGTCGAGCAGGTCGAGCACTTCTGCGCGCACCTCCCGGAGGTAGCTGCGGGCGTCGACTGGTCCGAGAATGGGGAGCGAGGGGCGTTGCCAACGAGGATGCTCGAACGCGTTGTAGAGGTCGTCGAGCGCGGGGTCGAGGGCCGGCCGACCATCGAGTTCGCGCAGCAGCCACAGTTCCTCGTAGTTCCCGATGTGGGCCAGATCCCAGACGAACGGGGACATCAAGGGCGAGACCTGGCAGCGCTGCTGGGCGTCGTCGAGCCCTTCGAGCAGACCCAAGGTCCGGGCTCGGGCCCGGGCCAACTCGGCGGCCAGGCGCTTTCGGTCGGTTGCCGCCTCGTGCACCTCGGTGGAAGTCATGGACGCCGAAGCTCTCCGGTGACGAGGGCACCGCCGGCGAGGGCCGCCACCGATTCGGCCGGAGGGAAGAGCTGGCCGTCATGACGCCAGGCGTCGAGACGATCGTCGGCCGGTGAACGACCGCGGGCCACCCACCGTTCGGTGAAGGCTTCAACGAGATCACGGCGTAGCGTCGACACTCCGGCCGTGGCCAAGGCCTGGGCGGCGAGGTCGAAGAGGCGAACGGCACTGCGGGCCAGCGCCGGATGGCCGAGGCCGAGCTGGGCGGCGTCCACCCACAGGCGCTCGGTGCCCATGACGGCATCGGAGATGTCGTCGGCCAGCGCGTGGTCACTCAACAGGATGCACGTCACCGCCACGGCCACCTCCCACGCCGGCGAGGGCAGCGCGTCGAACATTCGCAACTCCAGCCAGCCTTTGGGTCGCACCGGGGGGAAGAGCGTGGTCAGGTGGTACGAAAAGTCGTCGATAGTGGGGAAGCCGAGCTCGTGGCCGTGCGTGAGCCACTCCCCGAAGCGCATGGGTTCCACCACCGGAAGGCAACGATCCTCGGCCTGGCGGATCAGCATGACTCGGGCATCGAGGGCATAGCTCGCCCAGGCATCGATGGGATCGAGATCGAGTGACACCGGTGCGGCGCGAGTCGGGTCGAGCGCCCACCACGCACGGAGGCGACTTGACTGCCACCCGCTGGGCTGGCTGTTGGCGAACGGCGAGTTGGCGAAGCAAGCCAGCAGGGTCGGGGCCATCCGATTGGCCAGTTCCCAACGGTCGACCGCCACCGGTCGATCACCCAGGCCGACATTGACCTGAATGGCGGCGGTGTTGCACATCATCGTGCGTCCGGCTGGCCCGAGCTGGTCGAAGTACCGCTCCATCGCCTGGTAGCGCGGTCCGACAGCGACGCGTTCGGGTGTCCGCACCGGATCGGCGCCGAGTGCGATGAGCTCGACCTGTGTGGCTTCACACGCGGTGTCGAGCACAACGAGATCCGCCTCGGCCGCGTCGCAGAGCTCGTCGATGGTGGGGAACGGCTCGCTGCTCAACTCCAGTTGGCCACCAGGCTCCAGCGTGATCCGGCTTCCCCGCGGGAGCGGCGAGAGGGTGTCGATGAGTTCGGTGGCCGCCTCGATCGGAAGGCGATGTTCCCGTCCGCCCTGACTGGTGAGCCATTCCAGTTCGACACCTAGGCCATTGGGATCTCCACACGGCTGGAATACGTGCTCGGCGACGTAGTCGCGGACGTCGTGGGCGCGCAGCACCGGCCGGGTGGATGACATCGCTAGCTGTGTCCGAACGAGGCTTCGACCCACCGGGGGTCGCGCACGGCGGGGAAGAGGAGACAATCGTGAGGCAGTGGACAGCTGGTCGTGAACATGGCCCCCCTCTTGGCTCGTGTGGTTCTGTTGCGGTCCGGCGTCGGCCCAGTCACGGTACCCACTCGGATCTCGATCCGGTGGGTCCGGCTGACGAACCCTTGATCTGGGGCCAGCGCGGTGGTTGCGTGGAGATCACCTGATGACACGGCAGTCAACCGGGTCACGGGCTCGTTACGCCTGTGGAGAACCTCCAAAACTTGATATACTTAGTATCAACTTTCTTGAGTAACTGAACAGTAGGAGCTACGCGTGGCACTCGATCCGAACCGGTGGACCCTGAAGATGCAGGAGGCATTCAACGCCGCCATCGAGCTCGCCCGATCCAACGCCAATCCCGAGGTCACTTCCGACCACTTGGTGATTGCGCTTCTCGGCCAGAGCGAGGGAGTGGTCCTGCCCATCCTGGCGAAGGTCGGCCAGGCCGCGCCGCCCCTGCGTCACGCCGCAGAGGAGAGGGTCAGCCGCCTCCCCAAGGCCTATGGCAGCGATGCGCACCTGAGCCGCGACCTCACGGTATTGCTGGACTCCGCCGACCAGGCCCGACGCGAACTGCACGACGAATACCTCTCCACGGAGCATGTGCTGTTGGCGCTGCACGACGCCGTGGGCGTGAGCCACGAAGACCTGCTGGCCGCCCTTGCCGACGTCCGCGGCAGCCATCGGGTGACCTCGCAGAACCCCGAGGAGCAATACCAGGCGCTGGAGAAATACGGGCGGGACCTCACCGAAGCAGCGCGGGCGGGCCGCATCGACCCCGTCATCGGGCGCGACGAGGAGATCCGTCGGGTCATCCAGGTGCTGTCGCGGCGCACGAAGAACAATCCCGTGTTGATCGGCGACCCCGGTGTGGGCAAGACCGCCATCGTCGAGGGGCTCGCTCGTCGCATCGTCGAGGGAGACGTGCCCGAGAGCCTCAAGAACAAGCGACTCATTTCCCTGGATCTGTCCTCGATGGTCGCCGGCGCCAAGTACCGAGGGGAGTTCGAGGAGCGGCTCAAGGCCGTCCTCAAAGAGATCACCGACAGCGGCGGCGAGGTCATCACCTTCATCGATGAGATGCACACGGTGGTGGGCGCGGGCGCCGGCGGGGAGGGAGCGATGGACGCGGGCAACATGCTCAAGCCCATGTTGGCCCGGGGCCAGCTGCGCATGATCGGGGCCACCACGCTCGACGAGTACCGCAAGTATGTCGAGAAAGACGCGGCCCTCGAGCGGCGGTTCCAGCAGGTGTTCGTCGGCCAGCCCTCGGTCGAGGACACCGTGGCCATCCTGCGTGGACTGAAGGAACGCTACGAGGTGCACCACGGCGTCCGCATCCAAGATGCTGCGCTGGTCGCGGCCGCCGTGTTGTCGGACCGCTACCTGACCGGTCGTTTCCTACCGGACAAGGCCATCGACCTGATGGACGAGGCGGCCAGCAAGCTCCGCATCGAGATCGACTCCATGCCGACCGAGATCGACGTGGTCGAGCGCCGGATTCGGCAGCTGGAGATCGAGCGGGTGGCTCTGGCCAAGGAAACCGACAGCGTCTCCCAGGAGCGCCTGGCCGCGCTCGACGAGGAGCTGGCGAACCTTCAGGAACAGTCAGCAGCCATGAAGGCCCACTGG
>Ga0209068_10000219_pt1 | contig 34358 bp, 32 predicted proteins | sample ColStrG_CSR_2012_FD_187200 | JGI IMG/M metagenome (GOLD analysis project Ga0209068, IMG submission 187200) | Freshwater sediment microbial communities in response to fracking from Pennsylvania, USA - Cold Stream Run_MetaG_CSR_2012 (SPAdes)... | ecosystem: Environmental > Aquatic > Freshwater >...
GACGGCAATCCGCCTCGCCTCGGCCTGCGCCGAAGGGTCGAGTTTGCGAAAATCGCGGCTTCCTGCCATACGAATCGCATAGCAGAATTCGTCAGGAAAAGATACCTATTTGTGTGTCGGGTTAGTAGCAAGAAAATCCACCACAGCGTTGGAAGCATCACTTGCAGCACCAAATATTCTATTTACTGTGGTCCCGGACATGTTGACTCCATGAGATTGACGACAATCAGCTAGTCACTTTGATCTAGTTTCGTAAGCTCCTCAGTTGAACATATCAGGTGACTATGCTTACAATAAAAGCAATCAAAAAGCCTAATGAAACCGCACTTGTCAACATAATAATATTAAGCTTTTCAGAATGCGAAAAGTTCTTCACTGGTGCATCGTTGTCGTCAACCGCCGACAAGTTCCATTCGTCAATTGCTTTAGTCACGGTTTTCCCCGCAAGCAAGTATGCAAGTATTCTAATGCCGGCAACAGCTGGAATAAACGCAAACGCTAGCGCTACGAAGAAGAAGAATACCCCCCAGTCATGCCGGGAAGTTGAATGAGTTGTAGATTGCTCTACTATTGTTTCCATCATCATTCGCATGGTTTCTTCTAGACACATTGCGACAGGTTCTCGAAGACAGTATGCTAATATCTAGGTTGTATAGAAGCAACAAAATCCTGCAATTTATGCGAGTTGTTGATTCGGCGCCAAATCTGTTGCGACATCATTGTTGCCAATCGGATTCTGATCAACTCTCCTTCCTGCGACATCTATCAACCTTGCAACAGCATTTCTGTCTCCCGTTGCCGCCACGAGCCAGGGCCGCGTGCCGCAGGTCCACTCTTGGGGTGTGAGGCGCGGAAAGCGTTTCGCTTCACCGTCGCTGCGGAGCCGCGCCTCTACGTCCTCTGATACTCGCGCCCAAAGTATTGCGGCCAACGGACCAACCGTCCCAGTGCGATCGGTTTGCTCCATGACGAGGCATTGCCCAGTCTGCAACGCTGGAAGAACAAGCCATTCGAGATCGGCAAGGCTGAAGTCTTTGAACCGCGGTGAGCGCATCATCAACCCGACGATATCTCCAAAACTCGCCGCCATGCGCCGCATCGAAATTGCCCGCTGCATCGCTTCGGGCGAGAGCGGGGGAGGTGGCTGCTGGGCGGGCGGCATGTTGGCGACCACCGAATTGTCAGGCGGCCCCTGGTGCTGAATCGGAGCAAGTGCATGAGCCCCGTTTGCATGGGAGTTGGGTGACAGTGCGCCAGCCAATCCCCCATCCCCTGCCGGGGTCGTGTCGGCTCGCTGCTCATCCTGCGTCGGCACTGCATCCGCGCCAGCCGAACGCTGGCGCACCGCCCCACCTCTCGCACCCGACTTTCCCCAAGCCCACGCCATCACACCCTCTCACGTTCTCCGAAGACCTAACTCCGTCCGACCTACGTTATTCCCCTGACATCCTAGGTGATCACCCAACCTCGCCCGCGACACCCGCCTCCCACCCGCGCTTCACCCCTCCTCCATCGTCATCGCGTCCTGAACTTCGGCACTGCCGGGGGTCAGTGCCGTCGTGCAGCGGACGTCCGTCAGGATCGCGCAGTCGAACAATTGCGGGATTTCGGGGCCGAACCGCACCCATTCGACGATGCCACCGTGGCGCAGATCGACGATCACCAGCCCGCACCAGGGCTCGGCCTTGCGCTCCTCTAGATTGGCGCCAAGTTCCAGGCCCTGCGGCCGCCCGGACTTGGGCAGCGATAGGGTCATGAGGACATAGTCGCCGGCAAAGGAGAGGCCGCGCAGGAAACCAGGGCAGAAGGCGACACGCTCGGCTTTGCCGGTCGCCGGATCAATCCGAAGCAGGCGGCTGGAGCCCGAGTTGAGCACCCAGATCGCGCCGCGATAGAGGCGCGGCGAATGGGGCATCGACAGGCCCTCGGCCAGCACCCGGCCGGTCGCGATATCGATGACGGCACCGCCGTCGGCACGGGTGTTGCGCCAGCCGTCGACGATGCCGGTGGCCGAGCAGACGCTAACGATCCGGACCTTGCCGTTGTCGAGGCCGTTGAGATTGCGCTCGCTCATGGGGCGGACCCGTGAAGTGTTGGCGCCGACACAACGATCTCGACGACCGGGGCTATCGCGCCTCGATGGCGCTTGCCAACCCTCGCGAACCGCAAAGCGGCTCCGAGGAGACTCGCCACAACAAGATAATGTGTTGAAGGCCTGCATCACCGAACGCCTCGACAAGTTCCGAACCCCCTGGACCGGCGCTATGGCAGCCGATCCAGAGAACATGTGCGAAGTTCATATGCAGCCGGGACGTGCCTTACTCCGGCCGATCAAATATCGTCAATCGAAATTTCCGTCGCCCGATGATTGTCATTCAAATCATTCGGCAATTTCTTTGCTGGGGCGTCAACGAAGCCCAAATCCGGGTTGGCGGACATCGTCTCGGACTATGGCGTAACCCCATCGACGCCTTGCCAGGGAACCGTCCGTACCCGTTTTACGTTAGGGATCCGGCGCTTACTGGCGGCATTCAGTCCCAAGAAATGGGAATGGTGCCAAGCCAATCGTATCCCGGTTAGTTCATCGCAGGCGTTGCACCTAGGGCACGCGGACCGGCAGTAAAGGAGTATGTTTGAGGCTGATAGGAGACCTCGGTCACCCGGAATTTCCCATCGATACGTTTGCACTGGACGATGATGTCGACCAGCATTGTCAGTAGCCCGCGGATATCGTCGCGGGCGAGATCGCGGCCACCTTCGCTTTCCTTCACAAGCAGCGTCAGCTGCTCGAAGGCCAGCCGCGCGCTGTCGGCATGGACGGTGGTGATTGAGCCGGGATGGCCGGAATTGACATTGCGGATGTAGTAGAACGCACTACCGTCGCGCAGCTCCTGGAGCAGGATGCGGTCAGGCCGCATGCGCAGGCAGGATTCGAGCAGGTCCTTTGGTCCGACCTTGGCGAGGCCCTGGGCGCCCTTTGAATAGAACAGACGCACATGGTTGGGCTGCGGGACGATCAGCTCCGGTGTGTCTTCGATGGTGATGACGCGCTCATGCGCGGGGATTTTGGCGATCAGTGCTTTCGACAAGGTGGTCTTGCCTGAACCGGTCGCGCCCGAAATCAGGATGTTCTTGCGCGCCACCACGGCACGAGCCAGGAACTCGGCGTGCGCACCACGCTCGTAGAGCTGCATCAGTTCGGCATCGGCGCCCGGCACCACAGACGCAGGCCGGACGTCGCTGAACAGTCCGTCCCGCGCGAGATCCGGCAAGGACAGCGTAACGCTGGACGGCTTGCGGATGGTCACACTGACTGTTCCGCGCGTCACCGCCGGCGGAATGACGATCTGGATGCGCTCGTCGCCCGGCAGCGTTGCGGACAGCAGCGGCCGGGTTTCGTCGATGACCTGCGCCGAGGCGCTGGCGACGGCCCGCGCCAGCCGCATCAGCCGATCGAAGGTCAGGTCGGGCGCGGCATGCCGGGCCCAGCCGTCGCGCCCCTCGGTGAGAATTTCCCCCGGTCTGTTGACGACCACCTCATAGAGATCGGACCGTGCCAGGAGCCGAGCGAACGGCTCCAACAGCGTGACAACCACGGCGGATTCGTGATGTCCGGAGAGGACCTGAGGAGTGGCGATGATTTTCATCACTCCCTCGCCCCGTGAAGCTCGGCCTGCCACTTCAAACGCAGTTTGTAGACCTGCGAGAAATCGAGATCGCGCCCGACCATGATGTTGACCAGTTCGCCCTGATGCTTGATGAGCGTCGGCGGGATATTGATGGACTGCTCGACCGCGATGGCCGCGCCGGTCTTACCGGATTGCGTGGTGTCGTTGGCCTGGATGTTGGTGTTGGATTCCAGCCGCTGGCCCGCGATCTGGCTGGCGTCACTGACAATGGACAGTAGCAGCGCCGAGCCGAAGCGCTCGAGCCAATGATCATCGACATAGCCGTCGAAACCGGCACTCCCGATGGCGTCCGTTGCGGGAGAGGCGAGTGTGATGATGACCCCGACGGGGGTCTTGGCCCGGTTCCAGAGCACGAACAGCCGTGACTGGCCGCGCTTCAAGCCGCCTCGATATTCACCGATGACCTGGGTTCCCTTTTCCAGCAGCACGACCCGGCCGTTGTCGGACAGCACGTCGCGATTGATGACGCAGGTGGCAAAGCCCGATTGGTCCGACTGGAGCGCGGTTTCGAGGACACATGGGATGGACGTCCCCATCGCAACAAGGGTGTCGCGGTTGCCGATGACGCCGGCCCGCGAGCCTTCGAGGACCGTCGGCTTGAGGAGCTTGTCGAAGTCTCCACCGTCCCCGGCGCCGCCTGCTGCCTGACCGTAAACACTCGAGCCATTGGCAATGGCCGCCGCCCGGTTCTGGCGGTTGAAGGCCATCACCGGCGCCCGGCGGGCGGAGTCCAGCAGGTCGTCCTTGGCCGGTGCGGGCACCAGCGGAGGCGTGGGCAGTGCCGCGACCGGAACCACCGGAGCCGGGGGCACCGGCAGCGGTGCGGCCTCGAAGGCCGCCGTCTGACGGATGACGATCTTTTCCGGCGCGGTCGTCTTCAGCCTTGGCGGCATGAAGGTCGCCCAGAGCGCGAGCCCGGCGAACGTCGACAGGCCGGCAACGACAAGTCCGCGCTTGAGCATCGTGTTCTGGCCTGCCGCCCCGTGGGCGGCCACATGCTCGCGGCGCTCGCCACGAAGACGTGAGTCTGGATCGAGAACAGTGGTCATGGCTGGGTTCCTGGGTTACGGGGATCGATCGGCGCCACTGACGCGCCGAACGATGGTTGCGACTTGAGCGCCGGCCCCGAAATGATCCGCTCGACGGCGGGCGAGGTGGTCTTGGTGCCCGGGTCCTGCCCTTCGGGATCAAAGCCCTCATTGAACAGACAAAGGACGTCGTCGCCGCGCCGCAGCACGAATTTTGCGGCGATGGCGTGCACCAGGACCTTTCCGCCCTCGACCGATTTGGGCACGAGGCTTTCGCTGCCGTCGGTGTTGACGATGAAGATCGCGGGGATCTCGGTGTTGCCGGTGAAGGTGATCGTGGTCACCTTGCCGTTGTCGTAGATGGAGGTGGGTTCGATCGCCTCCGACCCTTGCGCCGTGTAACGCCAATTGCGAGGGCCGGTGGCTTCGTCCAGCGCCAGGGTCTCGCTCGCTTCACCCGCCGCCTCAGCGGCCGAGCGTTGCAACGCCGCCTGGCGGCGGCGCTCGGCGTCATCGCCAGGATAGCGGTATTTGACATAGAAATAGGCATCGGGCGGTAGCCCCACGCTCCCGTCCAGGCCCTCCTTGCCCGCGCGCACGATCAGTTCGATCTGGTAGCTGCGCTGGCTGCCGTCCTTCCGGGTCGTGACGACACTCAGATTGGTGGCCGGCTGCATCTCACGAGGCTTGAGGAACAGGATGTTGCCCGCTGGCGCTATTTCCCAGGCGATGGCATTGCCGAGCGCGGCATGGGCGATGTCCTCGTCGGCCGCGAACTCGATCTGCACCGAGGAGCGCAGTGTGCCGACGATCCGCACGACGTTGTAGGGCTGGTAATCGACGAACCGGATGCGGCCATCAGCCGGGGCCTGGCGCGGAAGCTCGACAGCCATAGCCAAGGACGCCGCACTCAGCACAAATAGTATGGCGAGAATCGATCTGATAACGGTCATTGCACAGCCTCCGGATCGGCGCGGTAGTCGGACACGACGAACCCCAACGGATTGACCAGCCGGTCGGTGGCCGACATGGGGGCGTTGACATAGGCAAAGGTCAGGGTGGCCACCCAATGGGTGGTACGCACCTCTTCGCCGCGGGTGACGGTGCGCAGATAGCGGATCGAGACCACCGCCGGGTTGATCAGCGAGATGGCCACCACCGAAATCCGTGCCGTGGCGGCATGGCCATAGATGTTCTGTGGGCTGTCGGGATTGCCGCCGCGATAGATGGCGGCAAAGCGGGCCTGCTCGGCCTGGGTCGACAGCAGCGAGGCCGTCCGGAAATTCTCTTCCGCTTCGCTCGCCGCATAGCCTTCGCGCGCCCGGACATAGCGGGCGGCAAAGAACTTGGTGACGGCGTCGTCGTAATGCCCGGCCTCGCTGGTGAGGGCGCTGACCACATCGACGATGCCGGTGGAATTGTCGACCCGGATGACGAAGGGCTCGACCGACTTCAAGGGCGCCAGCGCAGCGACGGCGGCGGCACTGCACGCCGCCAAGATCGCCGAGACGATGGCGACGGTCCAGGCGGTGCGGGCAGAGCGATAGGCCCCCAGCAGCCGGTCCTGGTCGAAACGCCTCGCGCGATCAAAATAGTCCTTGAGCGGGTCTTGGGTCATGTCTGGTGTCCTCAGCCATAGGCTTTGCGCGACGCGGCGTCATTCAATTCGGAGCGCTTGTCGTAGCTCCACTGGTCGGCATTGAGCTGCCTCCGGGCGATGCCGCTGCACGACGGCAGTGGGTAGCGGATCGACGCGCAGCCGGAGGTGAGCGCCGCCATGAGCAGCAGCGCGAATAGGGTTCGAACGGTCATTCAGAGGGGCCTTTCACTTTGTTCCAAGCCGCCGATGCGGCACGTCTACCTGCAGACATCGCTGCTGCGCCTGCGCGATAAGGGGTGCCGTCCCGGAGATCGCGCGAGGCGCTATAGCCGTAGGTGAGCGAGGCGCCGCCGGCGGCCAGGGCCGAGGCGATGGTCGGCAGCTGGTAGAAGATGATGGAGGCCGAGGTCGAGACCGCCCCAACCGACATCGCGGTCATCAGGAAGTCGGCATAGCCATTGCCCATCTGGTAGACTTGGCCGACGGTGGTGATCAGCAGGCTGCCGGTGGCGACGACCAGGATCTGCAGGACGACATAGTTCACCAGTTGCCCGATCCAGGCCTCGGTGAAGCGGCGCGTTGCATCGAACATCGCCAGCGCGATGAAGGCCGGTCCAAGCGCCAGCACCAGGGCGAGCGCGACCTTGGCATAGAGCGAGACGATGTAGCCGATCGAGGCGACCAGGAAGGACGATACGATCACCAGCACCCAGGCGAGCGCGCTGAAGAAGGCCTCGGTGATGCTCCAGCTGCTGGCCTTCTGCAGGATCGCTTGAGCGACCGCTTGGCCCTGGTCGAGCAGGCTGTCGAAGGCCGAGGCCGAGGTCGTGGTGCCCGAATTGAGCGCCGAGCCGATCTCGTTGGGGATCGAATTGAAGAAAAGATCGGCGACATAGGTCTGATAGTCTCCCGAACTGCGAACCAGCATGACGATCGCGCCAAGTTTGATCGCGCGAAAGGCGAACTCCATCATCGGGTCGCGGATGCTGCCGCGCAGGATCAGAAAGCCATAGATGATGACGTACAGCGTCAGCGCCGACGTCAGCGGCGTACTGACATAATTGGCGACGCCCTCGGCGCCCGAACTGATGAACTGGTTGAGCGGCTCGGTCAGCCGCTGGTCCAGCGTTTGAAAGACGGTGTAGCCAGCCATGATCGGTTCCTATTGCGACGGCGTGCCGGGCGAGGCGGCGCCCATGGCATCGACCCGCCGGCGCCAATCCTCTTCGGCTCGCTGCTTGACGACTTCGAGCTGGGCGGTCTGGACCATCATCAGCCCCTGCATGCGCAGCATGTCGGCCTGCAGGAACGCGCTCTCGGCCTGAAGCCGGGCCTGCAGATCGAGCGTCGTCTTGGGGTCCTGGGATTGATCGATCTGCTGGCGAAGCTGGTCGATACCCGCAGTCCGCTGGCTGGCCGCGTCATACATCTGCTGGCCGATGGATTGCGAGCCGGCGTTCTGCTGGCCGAGGCGCTTCAATTCCGAGGAATAGAAATCATTGCCGGGCAGGCTGTAGACGCTGTCGGAGGTCTGGAACTGGGATGCCGAGGCTCCGGCCGCGCCGGTTCCCTGGCCGCTCAGGAGCTGCTCGACCGAGGCGAATTTCGGCGGCAGTACCTTGCGCACCGCCGGATCGTTCAGCACCTGGGCGATGTCGCCCATGTTGGTGAGCTTGTTGAACGAGCCATAGAGCTGCTGGGCCTGGGTCAGCTGCTGGGTCATGGTGTCGAGCTGGGCCTTCAACTCGGCCAAGTGCTCGAGCTGCTGGGCAAGCGCGGTGGAATCGAACACCGGAAGGCCCTGGCCGAGACTCATCGCCGGCGTGCCGGCGGCAAGCAGCGCCGCGAGCGCAATCGATGCAGCGGGTTTGGTACGGATCATGATCAGCTGGCCTTTCGTTCGTGCGGTGGGATCGAGGTTGCGCGGTTGCATTGATGGAAGAGATCGAGCCAGGCCGCCGGGTCGTCGCCGACCTCCTGGCGCAGCGCATCGACCAGTTCGACCGAGGTGGTGCGCCCCGACAGCACCGCCAGCTCCTCGTCGAACCCGCGCAGGTTCAATTCGGCGACGACGCTGTTGTGGTCCTGCCGGATGAGGAAGCGCCGGCTGTCGGCCGCCAGCTCCTTGCCGATGAGGTCGAATTCGCGATCCGTCAGCTTGAACCCCTCGACATAGTCGCGCCGGTCGCCGCGCGAATTGGGCATGAAGATCTGGGTCGGGCACTGCTCGATGATGGTGTGGGCGATGGGTGAGACCAGCGCATCGCGCGGCGACTGGGTGGCGAACAGCATCAGGCCGTTCTGCTTGCGGATGGTTTTCAGCTTGTTCTGGGCGAGATCGCGGAAGCCCTCGTCGGCCAGCGCCTTCCAGAATTCGTCGATGACGATGATGATGCGCTGGCCATCGATCAGCTGCTCGACCCGGTGGAACAGGTAGCTCATCAGCGGCGTACGGATTTCCGGATTGTCGAGGAAATCGGTCATGTCGTAGCCGAGGAAATTCGCGCCGATGCCGATGTCATCCTCGGGATTGTCGAACACCCATCCGAGGGGCTGGCCCGCCTCCCACCGCTTGATCCGGGCGGCGATACCTTCGGACTGAGTGTTGTCGAGGAAGGTGCGCAAGGCGGCGAGACTGCGTTGCGGGCGCGGCAGATCGGCGAGGCCATCGATGGCCATGGCGATGTCGCGGGTGTCGCCAACTGACAAGGGCCGGTCGGTGGCAACGAGTTTGCCGATCCATTGGGCGAGGAACACCTTGTTGGCGGGCGTCAGCTCAAGGCCCTTCAGCGGCGCACAGCCGGTTGGCCGGCCGTTGCGCAACGGCAGATAGGTGCCGCCGGCGGCGCGGACAAACAAATCGGCGCCGCGGTCCTTGTCGAAGAACACCATGCGCGGGCCATGCTTTTGCAGCTGCGCCAGCATGAAGTTGAGAATGACGGTCTTGCCGGAGCCGGATGGACCGCACACGAAGGTGTTGCCGAGATCGCCATAGTGGAAATTGAAATAGAACGGCGAGCCGCTGGCGGTCTTGAGAAGCGCCACCGCCGGTCCCCAGGCATTGCCGTCCTTGCGGCCGATCGGATAGCCGTGAAAGGGCGACAAGGCCGCGAAATTGCGGGTGGTGATCGCGCCCGACCGCGGTCGCATCGAAAAGTTGCCCGGTAACTGTGCCCACCAGGCCGCTTCGAGCCCCAAGTCTTCGCGCGAAACGACGGCGCCGCCGTTGGTCAGATGCGACCGGGCCTTGCCCATCTGGTCGGCAAGCTGCTTGATGCTGTCGGCATAGACCGCCAACGACAGATGATGCTCGCCCAACAGGAAGCGGTTGGATTCGAGATCATCGAGCGCCTCGGTCAGTTCCGCGATCTGCGAACCCGCCTTGTCGTTGGCTGAAACCATCTGGTTCTGCTTGCGGCCCATTACCTCCTTGCCGGCGGCCTTGGACATGAAGCCGAAGGACTGGGAAACGATCAACTCGAACGGCAGCGTCAGCACGCCGTCGAGCATGCCGGGCCGAGTCCGGGCCGGGTATTCCTTGAAGCCGAACAGACCGGCGAACCGGCTGGTTCCCTCGTAGCGGATCTCGACGGTCTCGCGGCCGATGATGACGCGGTCGGAATAGATGGCGGACGAGATCGGCCCATCGGTCAGCGGCAACCGTTCCGGCCGCCCGCCGATCAGCCGGTGCAGAACCTCGGACAGTTCGGAGAACACAATACCGTCATGCTCATAGAGGCCAAGCAGTCGCGGGTTATAACGGCCGAGCCCAGCAATGGTGTCCTGGGTGCCATCGTGGAGCTTCTTGTGGGACTCGGCATCGAGTTCGATCCGCTCACGGCGAACTTTGCGCAGGCGCTTGACCAGCGTGCCCAGCTTGTCGGGCACGTCGAGGGACGGCGACCAGACCAGCGTCAGGTAAAGATCGTTCCGGAACAGCTCCTCGCCGGTCATCCGGGCGCGGTATTTGGCATCGAGCTTGGCGGCGAAGGCGTTCGAGAAGGCGCCGTCCGGATAGTCGTTCGACCGGCGACGGATGACATGGGACCAGAGCGCCAGCCGCTCATCGCCGATATTGCGCCACAGCGTATTGAGATCGCGGTGCAGGGCGTTGATGTCGCGCACATCGGCGGTCTCGAAGGAGATGCCGTCGAGCGCGATCATGGTCATCAGGGACCGCGATTTGAGCGCAACCGTATGGGTGTCCACGTGCCGGACATAGGGAATGTAGGTGTCGGCCGAGAGCTCCCGGGCCTTCAGTTTGGTGATGTCAGACAAGGCCCAGATCCTTTTCGTTGTGGTTCCTGCCAAGGCGCAGGGGCGTCGTGCTTGTTCCACCCCACACATGCGTATTGCGGGCCCGGCCGCTGGTGTTGAGCCAGGCCGTCAGGATGCGGAACGCGTTGTGGTCGTAACGGACGATGGCCCGGCAGATCAGATGGATGGGAATGGCGACAAGGCCATAGAGCAGTGAGCCGCAAACCAGAAACAACAGGGCCGAGGCCATGACGTTGATGCCCATGGCCTCCATGGTGACCCCGGCGATCATCGCCGGCCTTGTGCAGGCCAGAAACAGCGTGTCGCTCTCGAGCGCTGGCGCCTCAGACATGGCGGTCACGACCCCGCAATGGTCGAGACGATCTCGGAGGCGCCGAAGATCAACGCGATACCGAGCACGACGAAAGCGGCCCGGCGCAGATCCATGTGGCCGAACATCCAGGCAATGCCGGTCACGATCACGGCGATGATGGCGAGCGACCGCGCGACCTGGCCGGTCAGCATCGTGACGATGTTCTGCAGGACGCTCGGAATATCGGCATGGGCCGGCTGGGCGTCGAGCAGTGTGATGGCGAGGCCGACAGCGAGGACAGCGATGATGGTGCGGCCGTTTGAATGCAGAATATTCACTTGAGTTTCTCCTCGTTGTTGAAGACCAGAATGGATGATGCCGTGCTGCCACCCGAGAACACGTCCCAGGTCAACGTGGCCGCCATGGCAGCGGTGGTGGTCGTCTGGAATGGGGGCAGTTCCGGAGGCTGAGGTATGCTGCTGACAGCCACTGCCGTTGGAGGATCGTTTTCTCGAACGACGAGATGGCTGAGATCATCGCCCAGCTTGACCCGGGCATCTGCGATCTGCACGTCGTAACCGGAACCGCAGCCCCCCGACGACGTGCCAGCGAACTGAAGCAATGCGGCGCGCTCGGCCGACAAGCCGGAATGGCCTTGCTTGTGTGCCGTCGCAAGATCACGATCCAGCAGCTGAGCCAAACCGGCCAGATTGCGGCACGGGTCGAAGGCATCGACAATGCCAAGCCCGGCTTGCGAAAGCTGCTCGCGTGAAAGCCTGCCCAGCCCTAAGGCGACCGGTTTGCCGTCGTCCATCAGCCCGACGGCAACTGCGATGGCCTCGCCTTTCGACTTCGGGGCGGGTTCGATCCGGTGGCCATCGACGCTGACGGTCAGCGGCGCAAAACGGCTTTCGACGCTGATGACGGCGGCGAGTGTCGGGAACGACATTTCGATGCCAGGCGCACAGCGGTGCGCCAGCTCAAGGAAGGCTATATCCATGGGATCAGGACCAGATGAGCTGAATGCTATTGCCCGTCGCGGTCGCGGCGCTCGCCGCCGCACCCGCACAGGCGGGCCAAGGACCAACAATGTTGTGGCGGTTGCGAGTCACGCAATGGCTCCAGCGTTTGATGTCATTCGTGTGCCCTTTGACGCGGGCACGACAAACGCAGTGAGCAAACCAACGGACAATTCGGCTTTGTGCGGCCCAACGTTTCAGGGCCTACGCGCCGAACTCATGGCTTCTTGCGTAGTGGGTTTGGATCAGAAGTGCGACTGGGAGTTTTCCCCAGCGAGTGCGATCTTTGAGCGGACGAAAGTACGGATGGCTCCGTCGGAGCCTTGCGAACCGATGGTCCCGCCCGGTCGCCCAGGCGGGACCTTAGGGCTTGCCTACTCGCCGCTGGACCGGCGGCTGCGGGACCAGATCAGGGTGTAGCCTTCGCCGTCCTCGTCGTCGAAGAGGTTGGCGTAGATCGGGGCGTTGAAGCTCGGATCGTCCAGCTTGACCGAGATGAAGTCGCGGCCCTCGTTGGAGCGCTTGGCCCAGCCTGCACCTAGGTCAGCCCTACCCACGTACACGCGGTGACTGGGGGCGTTGTCGTTGCCGCGGTTGGCTTCGGGAACGATGCGGACGTTTTTCGTCTGGACGCTGAGGGTGACGATTTCGCCCTGGAACTCGTTGCCGGACTTCTTGAAGGAACCGATGTTGGCCATGGTAGTTCTCCTTGCTGTTGTCGAGCCCGCGACCACCGCGGCCTCGATGGCGATCAACAGGCCAGAGACGATCGACGCCGCACCCCTCGGGGCCGGAGCGCAGCGGAGGATGACGATGAGGCGACTTTCTTGACTCGCGAGGAATGGTCGGCACGCCCAGGGGAAGAAAGTCGAACCTCCGGCATTGCGGCAAGGCGATCGAGGCACAGCCGGTCTTGGGCCAGATCAAGCCAGGAAGAGGCCAGGTGCTCGTGTGTACGGAACAGTGTCTTCGGGAGAACTCGTGGCGAACCACGGTCGCTCAACATAAGAGTCCGCAGAGTTCAGGCAGAAGAGTGCCCGGCCCTGAGAAATAGCGGCCGTCAGGCTGCCAACGCCGCATGCACATTGACGATCGCCGCCGTGGTTCGTGTTCGGTACGATGGGGTGAACGGGGATGGCTTGGTGCGCTCCAAACATCAATGCCGAAACTCGGCCGATTGGAGCGACAGCATTTACACCATCGCCCACGTCTGCGGCGAGGCGGATGTCGGATACATGTCTGCCCGGCCCCGCCGGTGTGCAATGGTGAAGCGAGTGGGGTGTCGGATCAACCAGCCTGCCGCGCTGGCGACGTCTCGGAAGTTTTACATTGCCCGGCGTGCGCCAGGCAGGCTTTCGGACCAGCCCTGGCCCGAACAGCACGATAACAGGCTTAAGCTGATGGTCGTCGCGAAATTGTGATTCGGACTACGGTTCCCGAACCTTGCAGATTTTGACGCGAACGATTCATGTTGCACGAAATCAAATTGAGGTTCTGCAGGACGGACAAGCGGCGGTCGCCGATGCTGCGAGTGCAACGCGACCAAGTGCGGCCGTCTACGGCTTAGATTTCAAACGGATCGAAGACATGAACGATCGCGGCGGGATCGCCATCGTATTCGCTGCTTGGCATGACACCAAATTCGCCATCGCCGGCGCGAAAGACAACGATGCAGACAAGAAGTGTTGTAGCGAGGTTCCAGCCACGGGCATGGGCGAGGTTGAGGGACTGAGGCATCGATCCGGCTCCTGTCTCTGAGGCAGGGACCATCCCCGCTCGACAGGCGCCCGAAATGTCCGGCCCAGGGCCGCAATCACCGACGAGGCGCAGCCTCAAGGCCGCACGCCCGTGCGGACCCTTCATGGGTTGATGGCTCCAGGCCGCGGGTGGACTAAGGATCAGTGCCAGAACAGCGGGGCGGCCTTGCCGTCTGAACGGAGGGGTGGGGATACCAGCTAATCTTCCGGACATGATAGTGCGAGTTCCCCAAATCGAGCTGGGCTAGTAGCGTTGATCTGATCGGCGGCACGCAGAATATTTGTCGATGCCGGCGATGCAAACCAAGGTCCGTTGCCGTTGGCGCCGCAGCGACACGGTACCAAGAATAGATGTGGACCGAGCACAGGACTGCCGGGCTTACGCTTGATCAAGGAAATCGTCGCTGTGCAGAGGAAGCAGACCTCGAGCCCAGTTCGTCCGGAGTGCCGAGATCGGCCAGAGATCACGATCGCTGGGCTTCGGTCAGCGGGCATTGGGCCACGCGAACGCGGGGAGGACCATGAGAGGCAGACGTGTCGTCGATCTTCGGCGTGATCGGTTAGTGACCGTTGGCCTCGGAAGGCCAAGGGCCATCGACCGACGCAGCGTCGGAAGCAGAAAGTGACCGCAGGGACGGCGTGGTCGGGAGAACAACGGTCGCTGAAATCTACTGGACAACCTACCCAAGGCAAGCAATTCTGGAATGCTTTCACATCGGGGGACTGCGGTGACGCTAACAACGTTGAGAAGGCATTATGCAATCAATGCAATCACCCGAGGATCGCGTTCCGCGACAGGATGATGGCGCTGATCCGGCAAGACAAATTCGATTTGGCGCCTTCCGCTATTTTCCCGATCAGTCGATTTTACTGAAAGGGGGCAAGCGCGTCCGCATTGGAAGCCGCGCCCTTTGCCTGCTCAAGGCTCTGACGGTTCAAATCGGTCGGTTCGTGCCGAACGACGAATTGTTCACCGCTGCCTGGCCGGATACGCATGTCGACGACACAAATATCAGAGTACAGATCACCGCATTGCGGCGTGTGCTGTGCGGTAAGGGTGGGGCGGTCAGGATCACCAATGCTCCGGGCCGCGGCTATGCCCTGACGGTAGCTCCAGACGCTTTGGAGGACGGTGCAGGAACCGCAACTCCCCCCGGCACCCAACCGGACGTCCAGGCATTGCCGAGGCATCTCACATCGCTCGTGGGACGGGCGGAAGCTGTTGATGCCGTCATAGCGCGATTGTCGGGGCATCGCTTTGTCACCATCGCGGGGCCGGGAGGCATAGGCAAAACCAGAGTGGCGATCGAAGCCTGTGCGCGATTGGATGCCGATGGTCAGCGAATTTGCTTTGTAGACTTTTCTCCATTGTCGTCGGGAGCCGTTGTCGCCAGCACAATCGCCGGCGCCTTGTTGATCGACGACGATGCCATAGCTACCTCAACCGAGCGCATCGTGCGCGCACTCGCGGATCAGCCGTACCTGCTCGTGCTCGACAATTGCGAGCACGTTCTGGACGCTGCTACGGTGATCTCGGAAGATTTGCTTCGCGCGGTCCCGGACCTTCGCATACTCGCAACCAGCCGCGAACCTCTTCTTGTCGAGGGCGAGGTCGTCGTCCGCCTCGCCGGGCTCGGGAGGCCGAGTGAGGCCGACCTGCCCCGAACGCTCAGTGAGGCGCTCGGCTATCCCGCAATTCAGCTTTTGCTGGAGCGAGCCGAAGCAGCAGTCGACAGCCTGAAGGTCGGCGATGCGGATGTGTCAGCCATCGTCGAAATCTGCCACCGGCTTGACGGCATCCCGCTCGCCATCGAATTGGCGGCCGCAAGCATTGCAGCATTGGGGATTGGCGGCGTTGCGGCGCTCATTCGCGACCAGTTTCCCGTGTTGTCGTCTGGGCGCCGGACCGCGCCGCCGCGACAACGAACCATGCGGGCCACGTTGGAGTGGAGCTACGAAAAGCTCACGGCAGACGAGCAATCATTGCTCGTGCGCCTGTCTGTGTTCCGCGCGATGTTCTCGGCGTCAGGCGCCCAGGCGGTCAACGGCCTTTCCCCCCAAGTGACGCTTCAGCTGCTTTCGAGCCTTGTCGCGAAATCGCTGGTCTTCGTCGATCACCGCTTTGCCGACGTTCGCTTCAGATTGCTGGAGACGACACGCGCCTTCGTTGAGGAAAAGCTGGAGGCTTCGCAAGCCGGCATGGAGGTTCGCAAGCGCCATGCGGCGTATCTGAGTTCGCTGTTCGCGGCCGAAAGGGCCGGGGCCCTGGCCGATGCGCCTGAGAAGCGACGCCAAGACTACCGGCTCAGAGTTGACGATGTGCGCTCGGCGATTGGCTGGTGCCTCTCCAAACAGGGCGAATCACAATTGGGCATCGGCCTGATCATCGATTCGGCGCCCATGTGGCTCGCGTTGTCCGTTCTCAACGAATACGTATCGATTGTCGACGAGGCTGCCGATCGCCTCTGGCAGGACGCCAGCATCGATCCGAAGCACGCGATTTGGCTCGCTCCAAGCCTGTATCTTGCCAAATTCCATGTCGCGGGGATTTCTCCGTCCATGGCCCCGATGTTACTTAAGGCGCGGCAGGCGGCTGAGCTGCAAGGCGACGTCGCCTGCCAACTGACTTGCCTTTGGGGGCTGCTCGGCGAACGTTTGACCGAGGCGCGCTATGACGAAAGCCTCGACTTTGCACAGCGCTTTTCGGCGCTGGCCCCGTCACAACCCGACCCCATGCATCTGGCGATGAGCCAGCGGGTTATTGGGCTCTGCACGTGGCGCAACGGTGATTTTATTGGCGCCCGGCACTTTGTCGACAGCGCGCTGGTGCCTGTTGGCGCTTCTCCAAAGTCGCCGGTCAACCAGTCGCTGTTCTACAAACAAAATGTTGCCGCCTGCGCCAGCGCCTCAAATCTGTATTGGCTAACGGGTCATGCCGATCAAGCGGTCGAGCTGGCGGCCGATGCGGTGGCAACGGGTCTCGAACATGACGTGCTCGGGCTCTGCTACGGCTTGGCGCAGGCCATTGTACCGCTGTCGTTTTGGATCGGGAATATCGATCAGGCGCGCGAGCACACGATGCTGCTGATCGACCTTGCAAGCAACAACGGCCTTGGCTTTTGGCTGCAATGGGGCCGTTCCTACGAGTGCGCGTTGCAAAGACTGAGTTCGACGCAGGACTTGAGGCCCGATTTCATCCATGCCAACGCCGCATCGCTTGGAGATCTGCATACGCACATATTGGCGACGATCCTTGGCTACTGTCCCGTGCCCGGCAAGGCGATAGCAACGTCGCCAATTCATTGGTGCACAGCTGAACTGTTGCGAATCGCCGCGCTCGATCGCCTCAAAAGCGGTGATGACCCGGGTGCGGAGCAAATGCTTGTCGAAGCGCTGAAGTTTGCGAAACGTCAGGGAGCCATCGCATGGGAACTGAGGATCGCCGCAACGCTAGCGGAATTTCAGGTGGCCAAGGGGAAATCGCGGGCGGCCTGTGACCTGCTCGAGCCTATTCTCGAGCGGCTGACCGAAGGTCGCGAGACGAGGGACGTGCGCCATGCCGTCGGTCTCATGGAAAAAATCGCCGCTGCATGAGGCCTTCGCCCCTTCGATACCGATGCCCGTCGCCTGTCTCAAAGTTGCACAAGATTTAGCATGGCCAATGCGCCGGGCGATTGCTGAAGCCGTCCGCCATCCGCCAGGGACCCGAGATCAATCGCAGAAAATCCCAACCGGGCAATAAGTGCGGCGACCTTGCGCTTTGCCCGCGCATGATCTCCCGAATAGAACAGCACCCGCCGCCCGCCGGCGTCTTGCGGAGCTTGGGCCAACACCTCGGCGGGCAATGTGTTGAACGCCATAACGACGTGAGCGCCGGGCGCGAGCCTGGCGATCCGTTCGCTCGCAGCAGCGCCGCCCGGCTCAGCTGCGCGCGCATTTGTCGAAAGTGGCGGGTGGGTGGCGTCGATGATGATACGGCCTTCCCAGTTCGGCATACGTTCGAGAATCTCCGGCACCTGCCGCCAGGGCACAGCGATGACCACGATTTCCGGCGCCACCGCCTCCTCGAAGGTCGATGCCTGAACCGTCGGGCCTATCGCCCGGACGACGGCTTCCAGCGTCGTCGGATCGCGACTGTTGCAGATCAGGCAGCGGATGCAGCACCGCGAAAGGTGAATGGCAATAGCCTTTCCGAGCGCGCCGGCGCCTATGATTCCAACTTTTTCATTGCGTAGCCACGGCATGGCTTCTCTCACGCGGCGCCACGGAGCTGGCTCCAGATACACTTCATAAACAGTTCAGCTTTCATACCAGAGAATGCGCGGCCAAATGAGTGAGACTGTGTAAAACGGTGTTAAATGAGTACTCGCACAGAGATTCACACAGTCTAACTTTGCATGCCGCAGGGCAGAGGGCACCTTGTCTGCGCAATCCGAGATCGGCTTGGATGCGCGACAATGGAGGCCAGTATGAGCGTGTTGCAAAAGACAGTCGTGACCATGGCCGCGGCCGGCGCAGCGATGCTGGGAGGGATCGCTGCCGCGCAGGCCGCGGACGGCAGCGCCATCAAGAACATCGTCCTCGTTCATGGCGGGTTCGTCGATGGGTCCGGTTGGGAGGGCGTCTACAAGATTTTGAAGAAAGACGGTTACACCGTGGCCATCGTTCAGAACCCGACCACGTCCCTTGCTGACGACGTCGCAGTGACGAAGCGCGCGATCGCCGCCGCCGCCGGCCCAGTGATCCTTGTCGGCCACTCCTACGGAGGCGTTGTGGTCACGGAATCGGGAACGGATCCGAAGGTCGCTGGCGTCGTGTACGTCACGGCCTTCGCACCCGATACCGGCGAGTCGGTTTCCACCCTCATCGCCAATCCGCCGCCGGGCGCGCCTGTGCCCCCGATCCTGCCGCCGGTCGATGGCTTTCTGTTCTTGGACTCAATGAAGTTCGCAGCCTCGTTCGCCGCAGACGTTCAGCCTGACCTCGCCTCGTTCATGGCCGCCTCGCAGGTTCCCTGGGCCGTCGCGGCCCTCGAGGGCAAGGTCACAACGCCGGCGTGGAAGTCGAAACCCTCATGGTACCTTATAGCGACAGACGACAAGATGATACCGCCGGACGCTCAGCGGATGATGGCCAAGCGCGCAGGGGCCGCGGTCGTCGAAGCGAAAGGCAGTCATGCGATCTATGTGTCGCAGCCCCAAGCGGTCGCAAAACTGATCGAGACCGCCGCGATGGGGGCCGCCAAGGTCGCGAACAACTAGCGCTCTTCCGCGCAGTCATCATTGGATTTGAGACGAGCCGTTGATGACTGCGCGGTGGCTTTGCGGCCAACAGTCGGCGATAGCCAGGAACCGCTGAGGCTGACCTAGACCGCAAGTTGGCCATCGACACAGGTGACGCACGCCCCTCCGATGCGAACGTTTCCATTCGCGTCTACGTTGACCTCTACGCGACCAGCGCGGCCGACGCACTGTCCTTGGGCAGCCACGTAATCCTCGCCGCCCGGCGGCAACAGAGCGCGCCGCCATTGGAAGACCGCCGCACAGCCATTACCACTTCCACAGACCGGGTCTTCTTCGACGCCACAGGACGGCGCGAAGGCGCGCACCTCGATGGCGGCGTCTCCGGACTCGTGGTTGCCGAAAGCGACCAGCCCTGTGATGCCAAGACGGCGCTCAAACTCCGCCAGCCTCGCGAAATCCGGTCGCAAGCTCAGCACGGATTTGGCGTCCTCGAAGCGCAGAACGAGCCATTTAGGCCCAACGTCTACAACGGCCGGCACAACAGTCCGGTCAATGGGGCGTCGCACAATCAAGTCCAACTCCGCGGTGTCTGCCGCGGTTAGGGAGATCATTTTCGCGGGCGGAAGAGCAAGGGCGAGCTTGCGGTCCTCACCAATCCCCTCGACCGTCAATTCAACCAGACCGACGCTGGACTGCTGAACCAGTCGGCCATCACGACCGGCCGTCAGACGCCCGGCCTCCAGCAAGGCGTGCGCGCTGCCAAGCGTCGGATGCCCGGCGAAGGGAAGCTCGTTGCGCGGCGTGAAAATCCGCAACCGATAGTCGGCCTCGGCCGAGGTCGGCGGAAGGACGAAGGTCGTCTCGGAAAGGTTGGTCCAGTTTGCGATGGCTTGCATCGCAGCCGTATCCAGGCCCTCGGCATCCAAGATCACAGCCACCGGATTGCCAAGCAACGGTTTGCGAGTAAAGACGTCGACGACTTTGTATGATCGTTTCATCTTGGTCTCACCGATCGAATATCATTGGGCGCGCATGAGCGCATTGCCGAGTGCGTCGAGAGCGGCCGGCAGGACGTCAATCGGCAGATAGCCAAAGCCCAGACGCAGACAGGCTGACGACTCCCCGAACCAAGTCCCATCGCCAATTTGGAGGTCCGCTCCAGGTAGCGCCGACCAGAAGCGTTGAACGCCGGCCTTGTCGAAGACATCCGGCCTCAACCGCAGGCAGCACAGCGCACCGCCTTCCGGTTTCACCCAATCAATGGCGTTCTTTTGGCTTTCCGCCCAGGCCGCCACAAGAGACAGACCACGCGCCAACAATTTGCGGCGATCGCTCAAGATTGTCTCGCGGTTTTCGAGAATGCCGGCAGCCAGGGTTTCGTTCAGCGGAGACCCGGAAATCACGGTGTTCATTTTTGCGACGATGAGACGTTCGCGAAGTTCGGGCTCCCGGACCGTCAGCCAGCCAACACGCAATCCAGGCGCGCCATGCGCTTTCGAGACTGAACCGCCGGTGATGATTTCGTCAGCCAGCGTTGCAGCGCTCCGTGGCGGGCGTTCGTCGCCATACGTTGCATCGCGGTAAGTCTCGTCGACGAACAATCGCGCGGCTGGCGCCTTTGCGTGCATAAGATCCAAAATCGCTGTTGTCTCGGCCAGCGTCGTGCGCACCCCGCTCGGGTTCTGCGGGCTGGTAATGCTTACAAGCTTGGTGCGCTCATTGAGCAAGGGCGCCAGGAGATCGGCGGTTAGCCGATAGCCCTGGTCAAAGGAGAGGCGGCATTCGCGCAAGGTTGCTCCCGTGGCGACAAGCGCATCGCGCGACGGGGGGAAACAAGGCGTCACGACGACGGCCTCGTCGCCGGGACGGCAAAGCTCGAAGGCCAGCAGAAACAGGCCAAGGGCGGTGCCTTGCGTCGCAATGACGTCGTTTGGATCAACGCCAGTGAGGGCCGCTACCCCGGCGCGAAGGCGCGGCAGCCCGGCCGAAGAGCCATAGCCGATCTTGAGATCATTGAGGGCAGCCGCTCCTCCGGCAAAGTCCATGACCTGGCCAAAGGTCAGATCCTGCGCCGTGCTTTCGGCCAGATTGAAGCGGCGATTGACGTCGAGCAGCGAGAGAATTTCGTTACGAGGAAATCGTCCCTGCCACGAAGCAGTGTTGACCGACATGTGCGAATTCCAATGAGGTGGCGCGCTGGTTCGTCCCTTATCTTGAACGATACAGCACAAATCAGCTTGTCGAATATTGACCTGGATGAGCGCACACGAACGCCGATGAACTGGGCTGCGGGTCAGCGACTATTGGTGGGCCGCAGCGTATCGGCCAGGCGTTGTGCCGGTCAGGGCCTTGAAACGCTTTGTGAGATGGGCCTGATCGGCAAAACCCACGTTCAGGGCCACCTGGGCAGCAGGCTCTCCCGCCTTGAGCAGATGCTTCGCCCGTTCAATCCTGAGCTGGGTGAGGTAGGCGTGAGGTGTGGTGCCGAGATGGCAATTGAACAGGCGAATGAGGTGGAACGCTCCTACCCCAGAGGCATTCGCCAAGCATTCGAGTGTCGCTGGATTCGCGGCCTCGGCTTCAAGATAGGCCAGAGCCCGCCGGATCGCAGCGGGATGGGTACCGGTCGGCATCCGCGGTGCTCTCGCCGCATACCTCTTGAAGAGGGAGGTGATCCCCAAAACAAGGCATTCTTCAGCAGCGAATGTGTCATCGGACTTGAACAGAGCGTCATGGGCCCATGCGAGCTGGTGCCAGACAAAACTATCGGTAATGACGGGGTGTTGGATCTCGCGCTCACGACCGCCGTGCCCTGGAATGATTGCCGACAGCGTTGCAAGAGGCAGGTACAGCGCAATGTAGGTCAGTTCTGGTCCATGCTCGCGCTCGCCCGTATGCATCTCACCGGGGTTGACGACAGATAACTGACCGGGTGCAGCGAATTTTCGGTCCCGGCCAAGTCTGAAGGATTTCACGCCGGAACGAATGAGCCCGATCATCAGCTCATCATGGGTATGGGGCGCAAACCGGTGATGAACAAAGCGCGCCGACATCAGCTCGAAGCCGCCAAAAAGCTGGCTGCTTCGGAAAGCAGCCCGGTCTATTGAACTGGCAAGCGGCGTCGGCCTGATCATCATTGTAACGGTTAGCACAGGCGTCGTATCCACAACAATCTTGGGCTTCGGTCGGAGTTCCACCCTTCGAACGCCGGCGGGCGCCAATCGTCAAAACGTAACAAGCCGGACGAATGGGAGAGTTTGGTCAAAAGCGTGTCAGGTCAAATACTTGACCGTCGCGCTGCAGAGAAAGCGGTCAACACCGCGCCTTGCGAATGATCGCAAAGGTGCGTTCAAGGCCACGGCAGAAGACTTTCAAAGAGCCGACCTTGGCCGTTGAACGTGGGGTCGACGGGTGGCTGCACCGCCGGAGGGCAGAACCGCCGAGGGTTCGATACCGACTGTGCGGTTGATCCGAAGCTTTTCGTCGCCCGAAGTCGCCGCATTTGCAATACAAATACATCCCTTCGACGGTTGGCAGAAGGAAACGGGCAAACGGCAGCCCACGTCCGTCCGGTCAAGCAAAAATTTGACTAGGGAGCGCTTTCGCAAATAACTGGGTCCGCGCGCAAATGGCGCCTGACGCCGGGACCGGTGGCACACAGTCCAGAACCGAAGGGGCGACAAGGATGTCGTTGAGCCAACATGCTGCATCCCGAGACATTGTCGCCACGGCCGCTGACCCAATCATCCGGATCGAAGGCCTGAACAAATGGTTTGGCAAACTTCACGTCCTCAAGAACATCAATTTGGATGTGGGCCAGGGCGAGCGGATCGTGATCTGCGGCCCGTCAGGCTCGGGTAAATCGACACTCATCCGCTGCATCAACAAACTCGAGAGCCATCAGCAGGGGCGCATCGCGGTCGACGGGGTGACGCTCGACGACAATATGAAGAATATCGACCAGGTTCGCCGGGAAGTCGGGATGGTCTTCCAGCACTTCAATCTGTTCCCCCATCTCACCATTCTACAGAACCTGACATTGGCTCCGATCTGGGTGCGCAAGGTGCCGCGCAAGCAGGCCGAGGCAGAGGCAACCCGCTACCTTGATCGCGTCAAGATTGGCGAGCAGATGAACAAATACCCCGGCCAGCTCTCCGGCGGCCAGCAGCAGCGGGTGGCAATCGCGCGATCGCTTTGCATGAATCCGAAGATCATGTTGTTCGACGAGCCGACCTCGGCCCTCGACCCGGAAATGATCAAGGAAGTTCTCGACGTCATGGTTGGGCTCGCCGGTGACGGCATGACCATGCTGGTCGTCACCCATGAGATGGGATTTGCCCGGCAGGTGGCCGACCGGGTGGTGTTCATGGACGCGGGTGAAATTGTCGAAAGCGCACCGCCAAAGACGTTTTTCGACAACCCACGAACCGATCGCAGCCGCCAATTTCTCAGCCAGATTCTTGGACATTGATTCGGTCGCTTACTTCGACTTGGTTCAAACCGAAGATCGACTGTCGTGTATGGACGGAGAAGCCAGGCGAAGCGACGCTGAAGTACAACGAGTTTAGTTTGGCAGCAATTCGGCAAGTTCCATCTGGTAATATTGAGGAGAGGCGTATGCGAGAGATCAGCGGCATTGCAAGACGGCATCTGGTTCTGGGACTTGGCCTGGCCGTGGCCATGCAGATGATGGGATCCAACCTAGCCCGTGCCGACGAACTCGACGCCATCACCAAAGCGGGCGTCATCAAGGTCGGAATCTTCGAGGACTTTCCGCCGTTCTCATCGGCGGGGACCGATCTGAAGCCCCAAGGCTATGACATCGACGTGATCAACGCCTTGGCCAAGGCCCTGAACGTCAAGGCCGAACTCACAGGCGTTACCGGACAAAACCGCATTCCCTCGCTCACTGAACACAAGCTTGACCTGCTGGTCAGCGTGGGTGTCAGCGACGAACGCAAGAAGGTCGTCGCCTTCACAGCGCCGTATGCGCCTTATTCCATCGACGTGATGGGTCCAAAGGCGCTGGCCGTGAAGGGGCCCGCCGATCTTGCCGGCAAATCGGTCGCCGTCAATCGCGGCACCCTTGAGGACACTTCGCTTACGGCGGCCGCGCCCGCTGGCACCGATATCCAAAGGTTCAACGACTATAACGGCGTCATTTCGGCGTTTCTTGCCGGCCAGGTTCAGTTGATGGTGGTGGGCAATGATGTCGGCGCATCGGTACTGGCGAAACACCCTGCGATTGAGCCGGAATCGAAGTTCCAGCTTTTGAATTCACCCTCGGCGATGGCCATCAACAAGGGCGAGGATAAGCTGCAAGCCAAGCTCGATGAAGTGCTGGCAACAATGAAGAAGGACGGAACCCTGGACGCTATTTCCAAGAAGTGGTTGTTCATTCCGATGCCTAAAGACCTCTAACTCAGCGTGGGCTATCAGTTCGATTTCGGGGCGTCATCCCAGTATCTGGGCCTGCTCTTGAGCGGCACCGCGGTCACGCTCTGTTTGACCGCGGTCGCCTCTGTTTTTGGATTGGCCATTGCGGTGGCAGGAGCGGCGGCCACCACCAGCAGGTTCCGCTGGGTACGGGGTGTCGTTGCCGCTTATGTCGAGCTGATCCGCAACACGCCTTTCATCGTGCAGATGTTCTTCATCTTCTTCGGGCTGCCGAGCCTTGGCCTGCATTTCGCGGCTCTGCCGGCGGCGGCTCTGGCGATGACGATCAATCTTGCCGCCTATGCCATCGAGATTTTGCGCGCGGGCATCGAAGCCGTGCCGGCCGGACAGGGTGAGGCCGGACGAAGCCTGGGACTGCGTCCCGCGTGGATTTTTGGCCTGCTCGTGCTGCCGCAGGCGGTCGCCATCGTCTATCCGGCTTTGGTCGGCCAGATCACCATCACCATGCTCGAATCGGCGGTGGTCTCACAAATTGCCGTCGTCGACCTCACCCATGTCGCGGACTTCATCCAGTCGCGGAACTTCCGCAGCTTCGAGACTTATCTCATTATCACGCTGATCTATTTGGCGCTTGCCGTTGTGTTGCGTCGGGTTCTGGCGCTCGGCGGGCGCCGGTTGTTTGCCGGGCGCAGCCGATGAGCGACTTCACGCTCTGGGACATTGCCCGCAACCTGCTGTTGGCTGTTCCATGGACGCTTCTGCTCTCGGGCATAGCGTTTGCCGGCGGCGGATTGGTTGGCCTGCTCTTGTTGCTTGTCCGCATCGGCCGCCACAAATGGGCCCGCCTCGCCATCGATCTCTATGTCGAGCTCTTCCAGAGCACGCCGCTGCTGATGCAGCTGTTCCTGGTCTATTTTGGTCTGCCGATGCTTGGGATCGATGTGTCGGCCTGGCTCGCGGCAACCGTTTGCCTTACGTTGTATTCGAGCGCCTTCCTCACCGCGATATGGCGTGGCTGCGTCGATGCCATTCCGCTTGGCCAATGGGACGGCGGAGCCAGTCTCGGCCTGCATTTCGTCCAGCAGCTGCGGCTGGTGATCCTGCCCCAGGCAGCGCGGATTGCCATTCCGCCAACCGTCGGCTTTCTCGTGCAGCTTGTGAAAAGCACGGCGCTGGCTTCAATTGTGGGCTACCACGAACTCACCAAGACCGCGCAAATCCTGAGCAACGCCACCTTCCAGCCCTTTGTCATTTACGGACTGGTGGCGCTGGCCTATTTTGTCATCTGCTATCCCATGACCTGGAGCTCGCGAATGCTGGAACGACGGCTCTCCAGGGCCAGCCGCTGAGGCGCCACTTTACATCGGTCTCGACCGATGCGCCGTTCGCTGTTTGTGTATGGATGCGGTCTCTGAAGCAGCAAATATAGCGCTTCGAGATTCCGGACGATGCGATTGTTGGTCATCAACGTTGGGAGTTCAGCATGTTTTCGCTTACACGCAGACAGGCACTCAAAGCCGGCGCGGCTGTGGCTGGCGCTGCGGTCGCCGGCAACGCTCTTGGCCCAATCCGGCCAGCTGCAGCGGCAACCGACCTTACGGCGGTCGAATGGGGCGGCGATGTCGTCAACGCAATGAAGAAGATCGCGGAAAAGCAGGATAAGGTACAGATCAACTGGGTTCTGCACCAAGGCGGCTCGGGCGCCATCCTGCCGAAGATCAAAGCAACATGGCCGCATGCGGATTATGATTATGTCGCTGGCTGGGAGGGCTCGTTCAGCGGCATGATCAAGGAGGATTGGTTGGTTCCAGTATCCGTCGCCTCGGTGCCGAACCTTGCCGACATACCGCAGAAGATCATTGTCAAGAACGCGAAGAGCGAATGGATGGCGGTGCCGCGTGCCGTCGGCGGCATCTATTTCGCCTATCGCAAGGATATCAGCCCGGTTCCGCTGAATTCGGTCGATGACCTTTTCGATCCGAAGCTCAAGGGCAAGATCTGCTGGCCCGGCCCTACCCAGAGCATGATGCTCCAGCTTGTCGCCCTGGCGTTGCATGGAGGTGGCAACGAAAACAAGATGGAGCCCGGCTGGGATCTGATGAAGAAGCTGGCCAAGAGCGGCAATATCGGCCGCATCGCCGTCACCGACACCGACTTCACCACCTCGCTGACCAGCGGCGAAACGGTTGGCGGGTTCTATTCCGAGCCGCAATTGACCTCGGTCGCCAAATCATTCCCGGTGGTACGGCTGACCAAGCAGCAGGGAATGCCAACTTTCCTCTATCAAAGCGGCTTTGCCGTGTTCAAGAACCGGCCGAACCTCGATGCCACGCTGGCCTTTGTCAATCACGCCATCAGCCCGGAGATGAGCAGTCTCTATGCCGAGATCGCGGGCGAGGCGCCGCTCAACGTCAAAGCCAAGACACCGGACAGTCTCAAGCATCTGGCGTTCACGCCTGAGGAGTTTGACAAGTTTGTTTACGTCCCCAACTTCGACGTGGTCCTATCCCAACAAGACGCCTGGACCAAACGCTGGGAGAACGAGATTGCGCCTCTGCTATAGGCCAGTGAAACAGGACTAACCCAAGGGAGCCGCGGCACATGAAGCAGGCTCGCGGCTCTCTTTTGCTTCTGCTGCCCTCTGGCGGCCTGTTTCTCGGGCTTTTCTTCCTGCCGATGGCGGGCCTCTTTGTTGAGAGCTTCCGGCTCTATGTGCCGGGGAATATCGGCTCGTCGGCCAACGCTCCGTTCACAGCCGCCAACTATCAGGAATTGCTGACCCCATCGTTTGCCGGCTTCCTATTCGAGACGCTGCGCATCAGCCTTCTGGCTTCGCTCGCAGGTTTGCTCTTCTCTTTTCCGCTCGCCTACTGGATCGTCCGCAAGTTCTCGCCTCGATGGCGCGCCAGCGCCGTCGGCCTCTTCGTCACCTTGATGTTTCTCAGCGTCCTTGTCAGGACCTACGCACTCGAACTGACTTTTGGAGCGGCTGGCCCGCTTCGTCCGCTGCTTGTTTCGCTGGGAGTGTCGACCAACGGCCGGGCCTATATCGAAACTCTCGTCGGCGCCGGCCTGCTACACTGCATCATACCGGTGGCAACGCTGACGCTGCTGGGTACCATCCAAAATGTGGATCCCCGGTTGATCGATGCCGCGCAGGCGTTGGGCGCACCGGGGTGGCGCGCGCACCTAGGGATAACGCTGCCGCTGTGTATGCGGGGCATTCTGGCTGCGTTCCTTTTTGCTTTTACGTTTTCCATCAGCGCCTTTGTCATTCCGATGATCCTCGGCAAAGGGCGAGTTTTGTTTATCTCTAACCTGATCTACAACCGGTTCAGCGAGATCGCTGACTACCCTAGCGGAGCTGCCATTTCGATGGTGCTGTTCCTTGTCGCGTTGTCGATCGTCTACGTCACATCCGCGCAAGTCGCTAAACGGTGGACCGCATGAGCGGGCGATTGGTCGACGATGCCATGTGGCTGGCCGGCATGGTCATGATCGGCGCAATCCTGTGCTTTCTGCTTACACCGATCGCCGTCACCGTGATCATGGCCTTCGATTCGAGGGCTTATCTCGGCCCGCTGCCGCCGCCTTCGTTGTCGCTGCGCTGGTTTGAGCAATTCTTCTCCGACGACTATTTCTTGCGGGGGCTGAGCACCAGCATCAAGCTGGCGGCGCTTGCCGTGGCGATTTCCACCGCTGTCGGGTTGGCAACCGCCTTCGTGGTGGAGCGCACCGAGTTCGCCGGCAAGCAGCTTCTGATCTCCCTTTTCCTCTCGCCGCTCCTGGTGCCGCCGGTCGTGACCGGATTTGCGCTGTTGCTGTTCCTGTCGCACCTCGGCCTCATCAACGGCTTTACTCGGCTCCTTTGCGGCCACATCATTATTACAGTTCCATACACGATCCGGGCTACGCTGACGGGGCTGGGCGGCATCGACCGCGCACTCACCGAGGCCGCGCTAAGCCTTGGCGCCAACGAGCGGGCCGCCTTCTGGGACGTCACCTTCCCGCTCGCGCGCACCAGCATCGTCAGCGGCGCGATCTTTGCTTTTGCGGTCTCAATGGACGATGTGGCGGTGTCCATTATGCTGACCGACGCTACCACCTACACGCTGCCGGTGGCGTTGATAAGCAGCATGAGGGCCAATTTCGATCTTTCGATCGCAGCGGCCTCCGTCATGCTCATGCTGGTCACACTCGGGCTGATTGTTGCCCTGGAGAAATCCGTCGGGCTGAACAAGGCCATTGGCCAAGGCGTTTTCCGGTCATAGTGAGAGCCATGCCAGACGTAACCGAGCCCGTTGTCGTCTTTCGCAATGTCAGCAAGCAGTTCGGCGCGACCGTCGCCGTCGATGCCATGAGTTTCACGGTCGCGGCCGGAGAAACGCTTTCCCTGCTCGGCCCCAGCGGCTGCGGCAAGACCACGACGCTGCGCCTGGTAGCAGGCTTCGAGCAACCCGATGCAGGCGCCATCGACATCGCAGGCCAGGCGATGGCCGGCAAACGCCCTTATGAGCGCAATGTCGGCCTGCTGTTTCAGCATTACGCATTGTTTCCGCACATGACGGTTGCCGAGAACATCGGCTACGGCTTGAAGCATCGGAGCTGGCCCAAGGCCGAGATCGGCGACCGTATCGCCGAGATGCTGCGGCTGGTTCGGCTTGAGGGGTTCGATGCGCGCAGGCCCGGGCAGCTGAGCGGCGGCCAGCAACAGCGCGTGGCCCTTGCCCGGGTGCTCGCGACCAAGCCCAAGCTGGTCCTGCTGGATGAGCCGCTGTCGGCACTCGATGCCAAGCTGCGCGAGGAACTGGGGCTCGAACTCAAGCAGATTCTATCGACCGTCGGCTCGACGACAATTGTCGTCACCCACGACCAGGACGAGGCTATGAGCCTCGCCGATCGCATCATCGTAATGAACCGTGGCCGGATTGAACAACTCGGGACGCCGGGCGAGATTTACGCGCAGCCCCGCACCGCTTTCGTGGCTTCATTCATTGGCCGGACAAATTGGTTTTCCGGAAGTGGGGGACCGCTGGCGGTTAACGGTGTATGCCGGCTCATCACCAAAAACGGCACGGCGCTGAACGTCAAGACCGTGGACAATCCTCCCACAGATGACTGGCGCGTCTGCGTCCGGCCCGAACGGATCGCTATCATGCCGCCGCATACGGCAGCCGATGACCCAGATGCGAATGTTCTGGCGGGTGAAGTGGTGAGCATCGCCAACATGGGGGCGCAGTTGCACTATGTTTGCCTGACAGCCGAGGGCCGGATCACCATCATTCAGCCGAACCGGCAAGGTCCACACTTCAAGACAGGCGAGGCCATCTCCCTGCACTTCGGCGCCAGCGATTGCGTTCTGCTCGCGCCCGGCGCTCAATAATGCAGGAACGGAGCGTCGGCACGCAGTTCTATCAAAGTCGGTAGCGAGGCGCTCGCCGCTTGCACTAGCGACTCGGCGAGTTCGACGAAGCTGCGCGGCTGGCTCGTTCTCCAACCGAAGCCATGCGCGATCGCCACGAAATCGGGGGTGAAAAGGTCGACGCCAATCGGGGTTATGCCGAGCTCCTGCATGTAGGTCTTGATCTCTCCGTAGCCTTCATTGTTCCAGAGCAGCAGCACCAGCGGCGTCTTGGCTTCAATGGCCGAGGCCAATTCGCTGATCGAGAATTGCAGGCCGCCATCGCCGGCAAGCACGACAACCGGCCGGTCGGGTGCCGCCAGCTTGGCGCCGATCCCTGCGGGCAACGCATAACCCAAAGTTCCGTAGCCGGTGCTCGAATTGAAATACGAACGGGCGCGCTTTGGCTCGAAGCACTGATTGAGCGCATAGACGGGCTCAGTCTGGTCTCCGACCACGATTGCGTCAGGCAGTACCTCACTCACATGGCCAGCAATTTTCTGATGCAGGAAAACGGCTGGCCACCAGTGCTTCACGGTCTCCGTTCGGATGGCGGCAGCCCGCCTCGCACCAGGGCTATCGATCCCCACCGAGCCAGTTGGGATCGCTTTGGCGTCAGAATTCCTTAGGATCGCGACGTCAGCTGCGATTGCATCCAGCGCCAATCCGGCATCCGAAACGATCGGCAGATCGGCAGTCTGAGTGCGCACCAATTGCTCGGGATCGATGTCGATGCGAATGAGTACCCCAGTGATTCGCACGTCCTTGGGCTGCGGATACATTTCGGTCTCACCGAACTCTGTTCCGACGGCAAGCACCACGTCGGCGGCGGCGATTGCCTGCCGGATGGGCTCGAAAGCCATGTTTTCACCGGCGCGAAGTCGGTGGCCTGGGGGTAGCAGTCCCTTGGCATTGATGGTGTTGACGACGGGAGCATCAAGATCTTCGGCCAAGCTTCGCGCCGGCTCGGCGGCATCGACGGCGCCACCGCCAAGTATAATGATCGGCTTCCTGGCTTCACAGAGGAGCCGCGCCGCGCGCTCTACGTCGTGCGGCCTTGGACCTGGGCGTTTTGGGATCGCTCGTAGACCAACGACCAATTCATTCGCCTGCCCGGCAATCACGTCAATCGGAATTTCGATATGCACCGGCCTCGGTCTTGCACTAGAGAATATCGCAAACGTGCGCGCCATTACCTGCGAAAGCTGGTCCGGATGCAGCAGAGTGTGGCTGAAGGCCGAGACGCCGGACACGAGACGGCTTTGCGATGGCAGCTCGTGCAGCCGGCCCTCGCCCATGCCGAGCTGTTCGGTCCGATTCACGCTTGAAACGACAAGCATGGGAATGGAGTCGGCATAGGCTTGACCCATCGCGGTCAGGACGTTCGTCATTCCTGGTCCGGTCACCACGAAACACACACCCGGCTTGCCGCTCGCCCTGGCGTAGCCATCGGCCATAAAGCCGGCTCCTTGCTCGTGGCGCGGCGTAACGTGCCGGATACGCGAAGCCGAAAGACCGCGATACAATTCGACCGTGTGAACGCCCGGGATGCCGAACACAAAGTTGACGCCATAGGCCTCCAGAAGCCGCACAAGCTGCTCGCCGCACGTTGCCATGTCGCTCACTCCTTCCGTGCCCAGCTTGTCCAGGCGTTGAACGGCGGCTACAATCCTCAAAGACCGACGCTCACTTCTGCGAGCGTCGATGCATGGGGCCTCGGCTATTGAGTAACAGATGGCCAGGGTTCGGACGCCAGGAGGTAATGGCTGTGTTGGGCAATCTCAGCGAGAGCGACATCCGCGAATTGCGAGTATTTGCGAAGGTGGTCGAGGCGGGGGGATTCTCGGCAGCTCAGGTCGAACTCAATATCAGCCAATCAACGATAAGCACGCACATGACGGCATTGGAGAACCGGCTGGGTATGAGTCTCTGCAAGCGCGGCAGGGCCGGGTTCAGTGTTACAGAGAAGGGCGCACTCATCTATCAGGCGGCCAAGCGCTTGTTCGCCTCGCTCGATGATTTTCGTAGCGAAGCAGGTGCTGCGCGCAATTGCTACATCGGCAATCTGGCCGTTGGAATCGTGGACAATCTGATCAACAACCCGGCCTGTCACCTGCACTCGGTCATCGCCAAAATGACCGAGCTGGCGCCCGAAGTGCAGATCTCAATTCATGTCGCCGCACCATCCGTGATTGAACAGGCGGTCCTGGACGGCCGGTTTGATCTGGGCCTCGGGGCTTGCGGCCGCCATTCCCCTTATCTCAGTTACCAAGATGTGTTTGACGAACGGCAAGTGCTCTATTGCGGGCGCGGCCACACGTTGTTCAATCGCAGCCACAAGGTTGAAATCGCCGAGTTGAAAAGCCAGCAGTTTGCGCGCCGGGCGTACGTTGCACCGGACCATTTCCCCATGGGCATGAGCCTGCCGTCCACTGCGGTTGCCGACCTCATGGAAAGCGTCGCCGTCTTCATATTGTCGGGTCGATATATTGGTTTCTTGCCTGAGCACTTTGCCCGTCAATGGACAGACCAGGATCTTATGCGCCCCCTGTTGGAACGCGAACTGGGATACAAAAATCCGATCTACCTGGCCTTTAGAAAGACCGAACAGAATAAGCCGATCCAATCGGTCTTTCTTCGTGAGCTCCGCAAGGCCCACGGTCTGGCGGTCGACACTGGTGCACCGATCGCATTGCAAGCGGTGAATGAGAGTTGAGGAAGCGCCACCGCAGGCGAATCGTTTATTGCCGCGCCAAATTCCGGGTCTGACCCTTGCCGTCTTCGCCGAGGGCGCACACTGTTGGTCGACGCAATAAGCGAGTAGGCTGACCTGGTCCGCGGCGGTGATCTCGCCCCCCAAGGCGAATGATCGAACGTCTGCAAATGTATAGAATCGACGATCATAGAGTTTTTTTATGATGCGAATTGCTGGCTCCCAGAAAGGCGCTCCGTGCCAGGAATGCCCTCAATGTGGTGAGGCCAAGTTGTTCTGTGCGCGTTGCGTGGTAGCTATCCGCCACGCCTCCCGCGGAAATCGAAGCACTTGATGCCGAGCTTGCGGGCTTTGTCGGCGAAGTTGTCCTGGATGCCGGTACCCGGAAAGACGATGACGCCGATCGGCAGGACTTCGAGCATCAGATCGTTGCGCTTGAACGGGGCCGCCTTGGCGTGCTTGGCCCAGTCGGGCTTGAACGCGACCTGCGGCACCTTGCGATTGTCGGCCCATTTGGCGGCAATGAATTCGGCGCCCTTGGGCGATCCGCCGTGCAACAGAACCATGCCGGAATGCTTGACGTGAACCTTGTCGAGAATGTCCCAAATCAGCCGATGGTCGTTGAAATCGAGCCCGCCGGTGAGGGCAATTTTCGGGCCAGCGGGCAGCATCACCTCGGTTTCGGCTCGGCGTTTGGCTGCGATGAAGTCGCGGCTGTCGATCACGGCTGAGGTCAGGGAGCGATGGTTGACCATCGAGCCCGCGCGCGGCCGCCAAGCCGAATGGGTGTGGCGCTCGAATTGATCAGCGGCCTGGTCGCGGAAGATCTCCATGCTGTTCCGGCGCTCAATGAGCGTCACCCCTTCTGCCGTGAGGCGCTCCAGTTCGACTGAGCGGATTTCCGAGCCGTCCTGGTCCTTCTGGCTGCGGTATTGCGCCTGCTCGTTGTCATCGAGTTCGCGTTCGATGCGGCGAACCGCGCGGTCGAAGATGTTGGTGGTCGACCAGAGCAGCGTTTCGAGGTCGGGCTCGAGGCGGGTGTCGGCCAAGGCGACGACAAGGGCATCGAAGATGTCGGCAACGGCGCCAGCGAGGGCCTGGTCTTCGGGCAGCGGTCGCGTGTCTAGTTCGTCCTGGCCGGGACGATGGCCGTACAGCTGAAGTTCCGTGAGGACATGATCTGTCGGGGATGAGCTGTGCAGGGGCTCGGTGTTGGTGTCGTCGTGGTCGGTGATCATCGGTGCTTCCCTTTGCCGGATCAGCCGCGCCCATCGCGGCCTTCGTGGCGACGAAAGGCGGCAGGCGGACAGGACCTGCACCCGCAGCAAAGCGGAGGGCCGAAGCAGCAGCGGAGGATGGTGGAGACCGGTTCTTTTGCCTGGCGATGCAAAGGCGGGATCGCCCGCCGGCGGAAAAGAATTGGGCGGAACCATTGCCGGTCTGGGCCGCTTGCCGCTCGATCGCCCTCTCAGAAGGCCGTGGGTGCGAGCCTCGCCGGCAGCAATGGGAACCACTGAAAACCGGCACGATGAAAGACTGGCGCGGCTGCCAAACTCCCTTCCCCGTCTCGGCTCAGTCCCCCATATCCATGAAGCGGGCGACATCACGCGGTACGATCTGCACTCTGAGTGATGCCCGAAGTAAATCTGGTCCCCAGCTGCAAAGATCGTCATTGAAGTCTGCGAACTGGGGTGAAAGGACAATCGCCTCGATCCCGGCCCGCTGCGCACGGCCGGCCAAAAGAATTGTCGCGCGGTCACCGGCTGGGTCGTTGTCACGGGCGATATAGAGTCGGCGCAAGGTCGCTGGAAACCGGATGGCGGCAAGATGCGCGGCCGAGAGCGCCGCCACCATCGGCATGTTGGGCATAACGCTTTTGAGCGACAGCATGGTTTCGATGCCTTCGCCAGCCGCCAGGACATCAGCCGCATCCCCGAAGCG